>QWCE01004343.1_pt1 | contig 21023 bp, 16 predicted proteins | sample 1972531 | NCBI WGS metagenome assembly QWCE01 (sample SAMN09866716, study PRJNA288562) | Human gut metagenome isolate term4_stool, whole genome shotgun sequencing... | reverse complement strand
GCGCTTGGTATCTTCTTTCATCCAGACTGTACTGTCGGCTTCGGAGTTTCACCGAATCATGCCTTACGGCTCGTGGGCTGTACCACCGGTAGGGAATCGAACCCTGCCCTGAAGATTTCTGATTCAATTATAGCGGCATTATAGCACGGCTTCTTTCGGATTGCAAGGGCATTCTGCAAACCGGGACGAAACCGGGATGAAGATGGTTTGAGGGTGAGAATGAAACGCTTTGGCTGTTGTTGCCTTGTCAAGCGGTTTGATGCCCTCTGTTTCTCTCTCTTTTTGCCAAAGTTTCCCTTTCTTTTTCTTGCAAGCTGCCGAAATCAGCGTGTTCTCAAAAGTTCGCGTTTGCGCAGCACAGCGGAGCAATGAAAGCCCCAGTGGGGCTTTTAAGCGACAGAACGGTCTTGCGCAGCAAGATGGAGGGGCCTCGCCCCGACAAGTTCGCGTTTGCGAAGCGCAGCACAGCTTGAAACGGCTCAGATGCCGCCGTGGCGCCGCTCTTCCGCCGCCAGCTCCTGCTGGAGGGCCGCTTTGCGGTGGTCCAGCAGCAGGTCCTTGTTGTACTGGAAGTACCTCTCACAGCCGTTCTCGGTAATGAACGCATGGGCCGCGGGCGAGAGGGTCAGCTCGGTGACGAACACCACCATCTCCTGGCTCTCGGCAAAGGCCTGCTCCATGAAATCAAAGGCGGCTTCCAGCGCGGCGGAAGCTGTGTTCTGGGCATTCTCCCGCTCCTCGGCAAGGCTCTGGAACTGGGTGCGGAGCAGGTCAAACGCGGGCTGCGTGCTCACGGCCTTGGCACGGCGGAGCTCCGCCTCCCAGGCACGGAGAACGGCATACACCCGCAGGCGGGTGTTCAGCGCGTCCCGGCTCAGCAGGCCGGCGGCCCGCTGCTTCTGGGTCTCGGTGTCGTAATCGGCCACCATCTGGCTGAAATAGACCGCCGGGCCGTCCGGAATATCCTCCGGCACCGTGGCAAAGCCCTGCTTGGCCTGCCGCAGGAACGCATAGCAGGCATCGGCCACGGCGTCCTGCTGGCGGGAGGCCGTAAAGCGGGTATCAAGGCCCGCCAGGATCAGGCTGACCAGGCTCAGACGCTCATCAAAGGGCGCGTTGAGGAGCCGCGCGTAGACAGCAGGCTTGACCTGCCCGGCCAGAATGTCTTCCACACCGTAATCGTCGCGGTACTTGTAGTAGAGGTCCAGGTAGGCCGAGAAGTCCTCGGCGATCTTCTGGTGCTGGATGTACTCCCGGATGAGGTCTTCGTCTGCTTTCAGGCCCAGCGTCTCGTAGGTGTCCAGCAGGTTGGAGAGGTCCTCCCAGCCGCGGGCGGTGACAAACTGGGTGCCGTCCACATCGGCGTTGATCTGGTAGAAGTTCTGCGGGTGCAGCTCCAGATAGCTCAGGATGGCGCTGTGGATGCGGGCCCCGCGGGCGTAATCTTTCCAGACCGAGAGGTCGGGCTGAATGTCCATCCGGCGGACACGGTCCAGGGTGACGATATCGAAATCCCGGACGGATTTGTTGTACTCCGGCGGGTTGCCTGCCGCCACGATGACCCAGCCTGCCGGCACCGCCTGGTTGCCAAAAGTCTTGCACTGCAAGAACTGCAGCATGGTGGGGGCCAGCGTCTCGGACACACAGTTGATCTCATCAATGAAGAGGATGCCCTCAGAAAGGCCGGTGGCCTCCATCTTGGCGTACACGCTGGCGATGATCTCGCTCATGGTGTATTCCGTCACTGAGACATCCTTGTCGCCATAATGGCGCTGGCGGATAAAGGGCAGGCCCACGGCGCTCTGGCGGGTGTGGTGGGTGATGGTGTAGGCCACCAGCGCCACACCGCACTCCCGGGCCACCTGCTCCATGACCTGCGTTTTGCCAATGCCCGGAGGGCCCATCAGCAGGATGGGCCGCTGGCGGATGGCCGGGATGGCGTACTCGCCCAGAGCATCCTTGGCCAGGTAGGCCTTGACGGTATGCTCAATTTCTTCTTTGGCACGTTTGATGTTCATAGCAAACTCCTCACGCATTGTGATTCACGAATTATTGAGGTCGCGGTAGAGATCGTCCTCCTCGCTCATGGCCTCGGCCAGCGCCGAAGCCGACCGGGCCGCCGGGCCCGCAAACTCTTCCTCGTCCAGCACCACTTTCATGGCCCAGGGCGGCACATTGGCATCGTCGAACCGCTCCCCCAGAAAGAGGAACGCGGCTTCATACGGCGGGCGGCGGGCCGGGTAGGTGCCCATTCCGTCCGTAAAGTAGAGCAGGCCCCGCAGGTTGGTGAACTGCTTTTCGGCACACAGACGATCCACATACTCGAACGCCGGGCGGAAATCCGTTCCGCCGCCGCCCCGCAGCTGGAAATGGTTCATGGCATGGATAAGCTCGTCTTCATTGCGAATGAGCAGGTCCTGCTGGACGGTGTTGTCCGCCTGGATCAGATGCAGGTTCATCCGGTGGAAGAAATTTTCCCGCCCTTTCAGCAGGGTGTAGGTCTCGGCCAGGAACGCCCGCACCAGCTCGCCGGAGGTGGAATAGCTGGTGTCAATGACAAGGGCCAGCTCCTCGATTTTCTTACTTTCCCGGGTCTCCAGCGGCTCAATGAGAGGCATGTTGCCGTAGACCGAAAGGCCGTAGGTATAAAAGTTCAGATCAAATTCATCCGGGTCAAGGTGCACTTCCTCCCGGGTGATGCAGAACCGGCGCAGGAAATCTTTGTAGCTGCGGCGGCTGCGGTTGGCGGCCTTGACCTGCTCCTTGAGTGCGTCGGCCCCCTCGCCCGCCTCTTTATCCCGCAGCTCCAGCTCGGTCTGCATCCGCTCCCCGATCTTCTGCCAGGTCTTCTGGGGCAGGGGCGTGGGCATCTGCTGGGGCTGCTCCGGGGCGTCCTTGGGCCAGAGGCGGTGGTCGTCGGTGTAGAACTCCCGCTCCAGCTGGCGGAGCACGCCAGGCGTCTGGCCCAGCAGCCAGCGGTAGGTAGGTGCTGCCGCCACCACTTTCTGCTCGGCTTTGATCTCCTCATAGGCGTGCTGACGGACATAGCTCAGCGGGCGCTGGACGCTTTTGCGGCCCAGCCCGTCGATGACATTTTCCACCGCGATGTCACAGGCCAGGTGCCACAGGCGCTTGTCCCGCCGCCCTTTGGTCCACAGGTGGCGGAAGATGCAGTGGAACACCGTGTGTAAGTACAGGCGGTTGAGGTATTTCGGGTTTTCCTTGTACAGCCGCAGCAGGGCGCTGGGCTGGTAGCAGAGGATGCGGCCATCGGTGGCCAGCACCCCGCACCGCTCGTCCGGGGTTGGGCTCAGGGCCGAGAGGGCCATATCCAGAAATCGGAAGTCCAGATACAGCCCGCTGCGCACCACGGCCAGCACCTCGCCGCCCATCCGCGCCTGCCACTCCTCATGGGTCTCGGGCCGTTTGGACTCGAACGGCTTGCGCGGGTCGAAGAATTTTTCCTTTTCAGAAATCAAAATCGTACCTCTTTTTGTTGGGCCGGGCCGCAAACTTTTTGTGCTCGGCGTCGGCCAGCAGAGCGGCAGCAGAAGCGTTGTCGGCCTTGGCCGCCAACGCCGCACCCGCGGCAAAGGCGTCTTTCTCAAACACATCCAGCGCCAGCAGGGCCCGCAGGCCGTCCATGTCCTGCGCTTTCAGCAGCCGGGCAAGCACCCGGCCCGTGTTGGCCGCCAGAAAAGCCCGGTAATGCTCGGCAGCGGCACTGCTCAGGCTCCAGGGCCAGCGCAGACGGTCAAAGCAGAGCATGGCCATAATGTTGGCGTCATCCGCGTCGTGCCCCTGCGGGAAGATGGCGTCGTATTCGACCGGGAGGAATTTCCCATTCAAAAAGCACTGTCGGTAATGGTACCCCTGCCCCGAAAACGTGTGGAGCAGAATGTGCGCGGGAGTCTCCTCAATGTCTTCCCAGTAGGCGGGGTACCACAGGCCCGCGAGGGGCCGGGCCTCTCCCTCTGGCCAGAATAGCGCCTGCACCGCCTCGGTAATGCAGGCCACCAGCGCAAACAGGCCGGTGGCCTGCTCCGGCCGGGCCCGGATGACCAGCGTTTCCAGTGCAAAGCAGTTGAGGAAGACATCGCTGCCCATGGTCAGCTCCCCCGCCCCGGCCGAAAGGCGGCGCAGGCGGCGGCAGTTGTAAAAGGCACAGCTCCCGATGACCCGCAGGCTCCCGGGCAGGACCAGTTCCTCCAGAAAGCTGCCGCAAAGGGGATGGAGAGCTTCTTCCCCGCTCCGGGCGGCAGCAGAGGCTTCTCCGTCCCCGAAGTCCAGATCATACCGAGCATGAGAAGCGCCCGTCAGATCGCGTCCAAAGGCCCGCAGGAGGCGCGCGGTGCCGTCCGGCTCCACCGCATAGCGGCAGAGCTCTTCCGGCGCAGGCAGACCGCGGGGCTTCTCGGAGAAGCAGTAATCTCCCAGCTCGGTGATGGTCAGCGTGCCCCCCTCCGGGGCGGGCAGAGCCTCCGGCAGGGTGATGCAGGGCTCGTCCCCATACACGCGGACGAGGCGGGCCGTATCGTTTTTGAAAGGCAGAACATCCAGAAACATAAAAAACTCTCTCACAACAAAAAACTGCCGCACAGTCTCGCCGTGCAGCAGTCCAAATCAAAGCGTTATTCCTGCACGGCCTGTGCAAGGCAGGCATCCATAGCGGACAGCACCGCGTTGCTGGTCATGGTAGCACCCGAGACCGTGTCCACACCTGCCGTGCCGCCGGCATCCAGCAGGCTGCGGGCAAGGCTTTCCGCCGCCTTGCCGCCCACTTCGGGTGTCTCGTCGCCCGCGTCGATCTGCACGTTGGTCACTTTGCCGCCCGTAATGTTGATCATCACGGTCACTTCGCTTTTGTAGCCCTGTGCGGAGGCGCTGTAGGCACCATCGGCATAGGTATCCGCGTTGTCGGCTGCGGGAACGGTGCCCGTACTGGCGATATACAGCGACAGGACGATGCCAAGGGCCACATCCAGGACCGCCATGAGGATCACGTTCCGGGTCATATGCTTTTTCATCGTATCGAAATTGCTCCTTTGGAGAAATTTTGCGTCCAGCCGCGCTGCTTACTTGGCAGGTTTGAAGCTGTCACGCAGGGTGACAACACGGTTGTAGACGCCGGGGTTCTTGCTGTCCGGGGTGAAGAAGCCGGTGCGGACGAACTGGAACTTCTCGCCCGGCTTTGCGTCGGCCAGAGCCTCTTCCAGCTTGCAGCCCTTGCGTGCCACCACGCTCTCGGGGTTGAGGTAGTCCTTGTAATCGCTGCCCTCGGGGATGGCGTTCATATTGGCCTCGGTGAAGAGCTTATCGTACAGGCGTACCTCGGCCTCCACGCAGTGCGCCGCGCTCACCCAGTGGATGGTGCCCTTGACCTTGCGGCCATCGGCAGGGTTTCCATTGCCCGTCTCGAGATCGGCGGTGCAGTGGATGGCGGCAATACTGCCGTCAGCATTCTTGTCCACGCCGGTGCACTTGACGAGATAGGCACCCATCAGGCGGACCTCACCGCCCACGGTCAGGCGCTTGAACTTCGGAGGCGGCACCTCGGCGAAGTCCTCGTTCTCGATCCACAGCTCCTTGGTAAAGGCCACCTTGCGGGTGGTGGGATCGTTGGCCTCACGGTTGGGGTTGTTGGCCACATCGAAATACTCGGTCTTGTCGGCGGGGTAGTTGTCCACGATGAGCTTGACGGGCTCCAGCACGGCAATGCGGCGCTGAGCGGTCAGGTCCAGCTCGCTGCGGATGCAGGCCTCCAGCTGGCGCATGTCGATGAGGTTATCGGACTTGGAGATACCGGCCTCCCGCACGAACGTAAAGATGGAGCTTGCGGTGTAGCCGCGGCGGCGCAGGCCGCACAGGGTGGGCATCCGGGGGTCATCCCAGCCGTCCACAATGCCCATCTCCACCAGCTCACGCAGGTAGCGCTTGCTCATAACCGTATTGGTCATGTTCAGGCGGGCAAATTCACGCTGCTTGGGGAATTCGGTGCCAAAAATATTTTCGATGACCCAGTTGTACAGCGGGCGGTGGTTCTCAAACTCCAGGCTGCACATGCTGTGGGTGATGCCCTCGATGGCGTCCTGGATGGGGTGGGCGAAATCGTACATCGGGTAGATGCACCACTTGCTGCCCTGGCGGTGATGCTCGGCGTACTTGATGCGGTAGATGGCCGGGTCACGCATGTTCATGTTGGGGCTGGCCAGGTCGATCTTGGCACGCAGGGTCTTCTCGCCCTCTTTGAACTCGCCTGCACGCATCCGGCGGAACAGGTCCAGGTTTTCTTCCGGGGCGCGGTCCCGCCACGGAGAGGGGCGGGAGGGCTTGCCGGCATCGGAACCGCGGTACTCACGCATTTCATCACGGCTCAGGTCGTCCACATAGGCCTTGCCCTCTTTGATGAGCTTCTCGGCGTACTCGTAGCATTGATCAAAGTAGTCGCTGCCGTAGAAGATGCCGCCGTTGGGGTCGGCACCCAGCCAGTGCAGATCCTCGATGATGCTGTTGACATACTCCTCTCCCTCACGGGCGGGGTTGGTATCGTCCAGGCGGAGGTTGAATTTACCGCCGTACTGGTTGGCGATGGACCAGTTGATGTAGATGGCCTTGGCGCTGCCGATGTGCAGGTAGCCGTTGGGCTCCGGCGGGAAACGGGTGTGGATCTCCTTGACCTTGCCCTCCGCAAGGTCCGCGTCGATGATATCCGTCAAAAAGTTTTTATCTGCCATGGTGGCTTTCCCCCTTATCAGGGCATAGCTGCCCGAATGTTACACTTTTTCTAATACCCATTATGATACACCATTTTGGGCTCTGCTTCAAGGCAAAAACAAAAAAACCACCCAAATCTCAACATGGCGACCCGGATCGGGCTCGAACCGACGACCCCCAGCGTGACAGGCTGGTGCTCTAACCAACTGAGCTACCGGGCCATGATCGCTCAAGTTCGCGGCGTTTTGACCGCGGGAACGTTGACTATTATACCGGAGAAGCCGTGCGTTGTCAAGCAGTATTTTCAGAAAAAGACAAATTATTTTGTCAGAGTCGTTCTCTTCCGGCTGACACGAGCGGGAGTTTGCCAAAGCAAGTGTCCGGAGGGTGGGGCCCGACTGCCGCAGGCAGTTGGGAGGGGGATGGAATGCCCCTCACTTGCGTGGCAAAGCTCCCCGAGCGCCCTCCTGCAAAACAAAACGCCCGGAGCTCCCAAAAGAGTTCCAGGCGTTATGGCAGGGGTAGTAAGTTTCGAACTCACGGCACGCGGTTTTGGAGACCGCTGCTCTACCAGCTGAGCTATACCCCTATGTGGAGCTGCTATCCAGATTCGAACTGGAGACCTCATCCTTACCAAGGATGCGCTCTACCAACTGAGCTATAGCAGCACACTCACAGCTCGATTATTTTAACATAAGGCGCCGTGAATTGCAAGAGGTTTTGGCAAAAAAGTTTTGTTTTTTTTGCAAAAAAGGAGCCGCCGCAGTGCCGCGGCAGCTCCTTTGGATGGGTTTGCTCGGGATTCTTACTCAATGAGGCCGTTCAGCAGGGCCAGGCACTTGCGGCTGTGCAGCTTGCGGATGGCCTTTGCCTCGATCTGGCGGACACGCTCACGGGTGACACCAAAGTCGCGGCCAACCTCTTCCAGCGTGCGGGGACGGCCATCGTCCAGGCCGAAGCGCAGGCGGATGACTTTCTCCTCACGGGGGGTCAGGCTCTTGAGGGCCTGGTTGATCTGCTGGGCCACCATGGCGCGGTCAGCGGCCTTGCCGGGAGCCTCGGCATTCTCGTCAGCGACGAAATCGCCCAGGGAGGAATCCTCTTCCTCACCCACAGGGCTCTCCAGGCTGGCGGGCTCCTGAGCCATCCGCTGGATCTCGCGCACGCGCTCCACGCTCATGTCCATAGCCTTTGCCAGCTCTTCCGGGGTGGGCTCATGGCCATTCTGGTAGACCAGCTGGTTGGTGGCCTGACGCATCCGGTTGATGGTCTCGACCATGTGCACCGGGATGCGGATGGTGCGGGCCTGGTCCGCAATGGCGCGGGTGATGGCCTGACGGATCCACCAGGTGGCGTAGGTGGAGAAGCGGAAACCGCGGTCGCAGTCAAACTTCTCAGCGGCCTTGATGAGGCCGATGTTGCCCTCCTGGATCAGGTCCAGGAACGCCAGGTTATGGCCGACATGCTTTTTGGCAATGGAGACCACCAGACGGAGGTTGGCCTCGCTCAGGCTGCGGCGGGCGTTCAAACCGTCGCGGCGGGTCTTGAGCAGCTCCTGACGCTTTTCCTCGGTCAGGGGGCCGTTCTCCACCGCCTCCATGGCCTCTTCTTCCGCGGCCTTTTCCTCAGCGTCCTCGCTGGATTTCTCGTTGCCCTCTTCGTCCAGGTCCTCGGTGTAGCTGCGGCTGTTCTCGTCCTCCTCAAAGGAGAAACGGGCGCTGTTCTTCTTGATGTATTCCGGCGCGCCGTACTTCTGGCGGTCGGCCTGCAGGATGTGGGCAGCCTCGGCACCGGCATGGATGCGGCGGCTCAGCTCCACTTCCTGTTCCGCGCTCAGCAGCGGGATCTGGCCGATCTGCTTGAGGTAGTTCTTCACAGGGTCGTCCAGCAGCTCATCCATGGCAGCTTTGAGGTCGGCCGGGTTCTCCTCCGCGCTCTCCTCCTCTTCCTCGCTGATGCCCATGTCATCGCTGTTGTTCTCGGCGTTTTCCACCTCGGCAATGATGCTGTCCACGTCCAGGCTGGTATCCGCCTCGGCCTCGCTGTCCAGGATCTTGATGCCGCGCTCTTCCAGGAGGGTGTAGAGCGTTTCCACGTCCATTCTGCACTGTGCAGCCAAATCTTTGGCCTCCTGTGCCGACAGGGTGCCCTCACCTTTGGTCAACAGTTCCTTTAAAGTCATGCCCATTTCGCTCTCTCCTTTTTGCTTTGGGAAAACCCCGTCCGGGGTGTTGCTCTTAAAATCCGCGGACAAAACTGCATCAGATCACCAGCCCGCCGTTGACACCAAACACTTGTCCGGTGATGTATCCGGCGTCCTCTCCGGCAAGGTAGAGCAGCAGTTTTGCCACTTCGTCCGCGCTGCCCAGGCGGCCCACAGGGGTCTCCTCAGCCAGAGCGGCCTTATCTTCGGCGGTAAATGCCGCCATCATATCGGTGTCGATGACACCCGGGGCCACACAGTTGACGGTGATGCCGCTGGGGCCCTCTTCCTTGGCCAGCGCCTTGGTCAGGCCGATGAGGCCCGCCTTGGCGGCTGAGTAATGTACCTCGCAGCTGCCGCCCGTCTGGCCCCACATGCTGCTCACCGTCAGGATGCGGCCCGCCTTGCGGCGGATCATCCCGGGGAGCACCAGCTGGCACAGGTTGAACGCGCCGGTCAGGTTGACATCCAGCATGTGCTGCCACTCTTCCGGCGTGATGTCGGTAAAAAGCTTCTGCTGGGCAATGCCCGCGTTGCTCACCAGCACATCCACCCGGCCCAGCGCCTGCTCCACCGCATGGAACGCCAGCTCACAGCTGGCCCGGCTGGCCACATCGCACTGAACGATGGTGCAGCCCGGCAGGGCTTTTTCCAGCGCCGCAGCGGCTTCCGCATTTTTGTGGTAGAACACCGCCACCCGGTAGCCTGCCTCATAAAAGGCTTTGGCGGTGGCCGCACCGATGCCCCGGTCTCCGCCGGAGATCAGCACCGTCCGCCCGTTTGTCCGGATCGCCGGCACAGGTGCTTCCGGGGCCGCCGCGGGCTCCTCCGGCGCTTTCACTTCCGCCGGGGCCAGCTCCGGCACAGGCTCTGCCCGCACAGGTTCCCGCTCCTGTTTGGGCATCTCCCGCGGCTTCCGGGCCGGGATGACGATGGTGGGTTCGTCGTCCGGGAAATCCGGGACTTCCGGCTCTTTCGCCTTTCCAGCCGGTTCCGGGGCCTCAGGGGCTTCCGGGGCGGGCTGCAGAGGCTTGCCGGGCAGTTTCACCGTCTCGGCGTTGTCCTCCGCCATGTCAAATGTCAGTTCAAATTCGTCGTCGTACAAGAGTCAAACCCTCCTGTCGCTTGTTTCTCTGTAAGGCATTTTCCAGCCTTGCGGGGGTGGTGGTCGGCCCTGCGCCCAGCGGAGCTGCACTCTGCTTTCTTCTTCCGGTCATGTCCGGTCCTGCGGTGCGCCCGCTGGCTCCTGCGCGTGGTTTCGACAAGTTACCATTGAATAATATAGCACAAATTGCCGAAAAAAGAAAGTGGGAACCCGTGCTTTTTTCACGCAGTTCCCACTTTTTTCATCATTTGGACTTGTTTTGTCCCTGTACCGGCGGTTTCCACTTCGGCCTTGCAGCCCGCTGCTCCCGCAGGCGGAGGAAAAACGCCTGCAAAAGAGCCTGCGCTTCCTCGGCCCGGAGGCCCCGCTCCACCACCGGGTGGTGGTTGAACGGCAGGGCAAACAGGTCTGTCACCGAGCCGCAGCAGCCCGCCTTGGTGTCGGCCGCGCCGTACACCACCCGTTTGACCCGGCTGTTGAGGATGGCCCCGCTGCACATGGGGCAGGGCTCCAGCGTGACGAACAGCTCACACTGCCACAGCCGCCAGCCGCCCAGCTTTTTGCAGGCCGCGTCAATGGCCAGCAGCTCCGCGTGGTGGAGGGCGTTTTTCTCGGTCTCCCGGGTGTTGTGGGCGGCGGCAATGATCTCGCCGTCCTTTGCGATGACGGCTCCCACCGGCACCTCGCCCAGCGCCGCGGCCTTTTCGGCTTCGGCCAGGGCTGCCCCCATCAGTTCGTAATCGGTCATCCCAGTCCCCTCTCTGCCAGACATCCGGCCAGCACAATGCAGTTGTTGAGGCAGTGGAGCCCCATGCCGGGCCAGAGCCGCCCGGTGTGCTCCACGGCCCAGCCAAACACCAGCCCCATGGCAAAAGCGTAAATTTTCGCCTCCGCGCTGCCATGGGCAGCGGCAAACAGCACCGCCTGCCCCGCCAGCGCCACGCCGGGCCCCAGCGGGCGGAGCAGCCGCTGTACCCCGCCCCGGAAAATCAATTCCTCTCCCAGCGGCAGCACGGCACAGACCCGCAGAACCGTCCAGCCCATCTTCTCCGGCTCCTCCGGCAGAGTCATGCTTCCGCCGGGCAGCAGCAGACTGCCGGCCACGGCCACCGCAGCCCAGAGGGCCGCCGCCTGCCCGAACGCTTTCCAGAACGCCGGGCCTTTTTCGATCTTGTTCATGGCGCTGCCTCCTGTCGGCGGACATTGTACCACACCCGCCCCTTGGGTGCAAGCAGTTTTGCGCCTGCACGAAGAAACTTGCTTCAAGAGATTGACTTTCCGGTTGGTGTTCTGCTATAATTTTACCGACTTTTTACTTATTTCTGTTGTTTTACAACCGTTCCGGGCGGCTTCCGCCCATGGAGGTATTTTATGATCCGCATTCTCACCGATTCCGCGTCCGATATCCTGCCCGCAGAGGCCGCGCAGCTGGGCGTGACAGTCATCCCCCTCAACGTCACGCTGGAGGACGGCACCGTCTTCCGGGACGGCCTTGACAAGACCCCCTCTGAATATTATGCACAGCTGGCCGCCTGCAAGAAGCTGCCCACCACCAGCCAGCCCAGCCCGGAGCTGTTTGAGCGCTTCTTCGCCGAGGCAGCGGCTGCAGGCGATGAGGTCATTGGCATCTTTCTTTCCCATGAGCTTTCCGGCACTTGCCAGTGCGCTAAGCTCGCGGCAGACCTGGCCAACGTGGACAACGTGCTGTTTGTGGACAGCACCAATGTCTGCCTGGGCGAGGGCCTGCTGGTGCGGCTGGCCGTCCAGCTGCGGGACGCTGGCAAGACGGCCGTGCAGATCGCAGCCTCGCTGGAGCACGCCAAGGAGCACCTGCATCTGGTGGCCGCCATTGACGACCTGAAATATCTGCGCAAGGGCGGGCGTCTGCCCGCCGCTGCTGCCGTAGCAGGCGGGATGCTGGGCATCAAGCCCCTCATCACCATCAAAGAGGGCAAAGTGGCTCTGGCTGGCAAGGCCCGGGGCCTGCCCGGCGCCTATGTTGCCCTCTTCAAAAAGATCGAAGAGCTGGGCGGCATCCACCCCACGCTGCCCGCGCTGGCAGGCTACACCGTCGCCCCCCGCGAGGTGGCCCCCATCCAGACCTACCTGCAGGATAATCTGCACCGTCCCGAGGCCCTGACCCGCCAGATCGGCTGCGTCATTGGCACCCACGCCGGCCCCGGCGCGTTCGGCCTGGCGTTCTTTGATGAAGCACTGGTCATCGAATAAAAATAGGATCCATGAAAAAAGCGAGGAGCCTGGCTCCTCGCTTTTTTGCGTCTACACTTCTTGTTTTACAGCACCGCATCCGAAATGAGCTTGCCCAGCAGGAGCACCAGTACCACCAGCATCATGGGGCGGATGAACTTTGCCCCCTTGCGGAGGGCGAAGTGGGAGCCCAGCAGGTTGCCCGCGATGCCGCTGATGGCACAGGGGATGCCGATGGAAAAGACCACCAGCCCGCTCATGAGGTAAGTAAAGAGGCTGGCATAGTTGCTGGCCAGGTTGAGCACCTTGCCGTTGCCGTTGGCGGTGCGCAGGTCAAACTTCATCAGGCTGGAAAAGGCGATGATGGCAAAGGTGCCCGTGCCGGGCCCCACCAGACCATCGTACAGGCCGATGCCAAGCCCGATGCCCAGCGCCAACGCCGCTTTTTTCAGGTTCATGGTACCGTCATCCCGGTTTTCGTCCGGGAGGTTGCGCTGCCACAGGATGATGACCGCCGCAATGGGCAGGATGATGAACATGGTGGTCTTCAGCACCTCATCGCTGAGCAGCAGGACGATGTGCGCCCCCAGCGCGCTGCCCGCAAAACTGCCGATGGCCGCCAGAATGCCCACCTTGACGTTCATGGCACCATTTTTGAAGAAATTGGCCGTGGCAAAGGTGGTGCCGCAGGCAGCACTGAACTTATTGGTGGCATAGGTGTAGTGCGGCGGCAGCCCTGCAAACAGATAGGCCGGCAGGCTGATGAGCCCACCGCCGCCCGCCGCGGAATCCACAAACCCTGCAAATCCGGTCATAAAGACAAGAAACACCATCATGACCGGGGAAATTGTAATACCCATTGTTATAATTCCTCTTTATTATCCTAAATTCTCTATTCAGTTCCCCTGATCGAGGAGCTCCGCGACATCCCCGCTGTCAGCGGGTTGGAGCGGTGAGAGGTTTTCTTTTCAATTCTGATACAGCTTGCCCTCACAGGCCAGGATCTGGTCAAAAATCATCCGGGAGACCCTTGCACCATACACCATGGCCGGGTGGCCGTCGTACTCGATGATATCATGGAAATCTTTGTTCATCAGCACGATGACGTATTCGCCATAGGGGGTATGGATGATGCCGCCGTCGTTGCGGCAGGCGTTCATGCTGCCGCTCTTGCTGGCCACCCAGATCAGCTCCGGCTCGCCGGTCTCCTCGCAGTCCAGGTAGAACTGGGGGAAATCGTGGGTGAGCATGGTGTTGTAGTGCTGCTGGCGGAAGATGGCCAGCATCTCGGCGCTGGCCTCGGCGCTGACGAGGGTGCCCTTGGCCACCTGCGCAAACAGGGAGGCGTAATCCCGGGGCGTGGTGGTGCCCAGCTTCTCATAGCGGTCAAAGTGGAGGGGGTTGTGGAGCACGGTGTGGGCAAAGCCCTGCTCTTTGATGCAGGCGTTGATGGTATCCAGCCCCAGATAATCAATGATCATGTTGGTGGCGATGTTATCCGAGCAAATGATCATCATGGTGGCCGTGTCTTTCACCTTGAGCTTTGCTCCCACGCCCAGAGCCCGCAGCATTCCGGAGCCGTCCACAAAGTGCTCCGGTTGATACTCGATCTCCTCGGTCAGGCTGGCCTTGCCCCGGCTGGCCTGTAAATACAGCACCGCCAGGATATAGGCTTTGATGGTGGAGGCCGTTTCAAACTCCTCGTCGGCTCCCATCTCCACGGTGTGGCCCTGCAGGTCGTCCACAAAGACGCTCATTTTGCCCTGATAAGAGTACAGCTCGGCAGCGATTCGCTTTTCCAGCGTCATATTCTGATCCATTTTGGAATATCCTCTCTTGTTTTTACAGATTGTCCTCAAAGAAGCGCTGTGCGTTCCGGTAGAAGACGCGCTCCACCTCGTCCTCGGTGAAGCCCTCGCGGCGGAGCGCCTCGGCCAGCAGGGGCAGCTTGGAGCAGTCGTCCATCTCCAGCTCGCCGCCGATGCCGTCAAAATCGCTGCCCAGACCAAGGATCTCAATACCGCCCACTTTCTTAAAGTGCGCCGCGTGCTTTGCCATCAGGGCCACGGTGCTGCGGCAGAGAGACTCTTCCGGCTGGTTGTCCAGGAAGCCAGAGCAGTAGTTCAGGCCCACCAGGCCGCCCCGCTCTGCCATGGCCCGGATCATCTCATCGGTCAGGTTGCGGCAGTGAGGTGCCAGAGCGCGGCAGTTGGAATGGCTGGCTGCAAAGGGACGGGTGCTGTGCTCGGCGATGTCCCAGAAGCCCTTATCCGAGAGGTGGCTCACGTCTGCAATGATGTGCAGCCGCTCCATCTCGGCCAGGAACTCGAAGCCCTTTTCTTTCAGGCCGGTCTTCGTATTGGGTTGGCAGGGCCAGATGGTATCCGTGTCGGCTCCCGGCACCACATTGGGGCTGGCCAGCTCGTTTTCGTGGTTCCAGGTCAGGGTCATCATCCGGACGCCCAGCTCATGCATGAGCCGCAGCACGCCCAGGCTGCCCTTGCAGCAGCCGCCCTCTTCAATGGTCAGCATTCCGCTGATCTTGCCCGCCTCCGCATTCTTGCGGAGATCCTCCGGCTGATACACCGGCGCGATAAAATCGCTGTACTTTGCCATGATCCGCTTGAAGATGTCGATCTCCTCCAGCGCCGCCACCAGCGGGTCCTGCCCCGGGCGGGCCAGGTTGACAAAGGCTGCAAAGCACTGCAGCATGTAGTCACCTTTTTGCAGCTTTTTCAGGTCGATCTGTAAATCGTTTTCCGCAAAGCTCTTGGGCTGGCCTGCCTCCTCGGCATACCGCAGCTCACTGAGCGTGTCGCAATGTAAATCAAAGACTTTCATAATATCCGCCTTCCGTTCTCAAAAGATACTTCCCACCGCATTCAGGCACTTGACCAGATCTTCCCGGTAGAGCGGGTCCGCCGGGTCCAGACTGTTGAGCACCACGCCGCCGCTGGCCGCGGCTCCCGTGGAGTGGATATACCGCCCGCCGCCAAGGTAGAGCGCTACATGCCCCGGGAAGAAGAGGGCGTCGCCCGGCTTCTTTTCCTCAAAAGGCACCTCGTGCATGGGCCAGCCCTCCACGATGCTGGCATCCCGGTAAATGAGGACGCCGCACTGCATGTAGGCGCTGCTGACAAGGCCCGAGCAGTCAATGCCCCGGCCGGATTTGCCGCCCCAGCGGTACTCCGTGCCCATGTATTTCTTGGCCTGCTCACAGACGGCGGCACGGAACACCTCCTCGCTGCCGCCGTACCAACGGTTCAGGGCTTCCTGCACCAGCTCTGCGGCGGGGATGCCTTTCTGCTTTGCCAGCGCCTCGTCAAAAGGCAGACCCTCTTCCTGCGAGAACACAGCGCTCATCTCATACCGCACCGGTTCCAGCGCCACATCCCGGACATAGCCAACGCGGCCATCCACCAGCCGCACCTTGGCCCAGCCCTTGTGGGCCTCGGCCTCCTCAGGCGCTTCCGCCACCCGGCGCAGCAGGCCGCCCCGCTCCAGCTCCATCATCCGGACGCCCTGCACCTTGGGCAGGTTGAGGACATCGGTGGCCCGTCCCGCCAGGACCATCGGCTCTGCGAGGTAGTCCCGCAGGGGAGCTTCCTCGATGAACTGCAGCTCCCGGGTAAAAACATAGCCGTGGTAGCCGTAAAAGCTGACCACCTCGGCCACATCCGGGGCCAGATGGACTCCGGCCGCCGTCACGCCGCCGGGGGCAGTGCGCACCTGACAGGCCTGCCCGTAGAGCCCCTCATCGCCAATGGTGGAGACCAGCCCCGTTTCGCCCTCCTTGATGGGCTGAGGCAGATCGTAAATGGTGCCTACCGGCACGGAAAACAATGCGTATTTCATGTTTCGCTCCCCTCCAGCAGCTGCAGCAGCTCGTCCGGCCGCATGGACAGGATGGCGCCATCCGCCGTCCCGGTCACGGTATCGGCCAGCGACTGCTTGGCCTGCTGCAATTCCACGATTTTTTCTTCAATGGTGTCCTGCGCAATGAGTTTATACACCTGCACCGGGTTCTGCTGCCCGATGCGGTAAGCGCGGTCGGTGGCCTGATTCTGAGCCGCCACGTTCCACCACGGGTCGTAGTGGATGACGATGTCGGCCGCCGTCAGGTTGAGGCCGGTGCCACCTGCCCGCAGCGAGATGAGGAAGACACTCACCTCGCCGCCGTTGAACCGGCGGACCAGCTCCGCCCGCACGGGCTTGGGCGTGGAGCCCTGTAACGTGAAGTGGCTGATGCCCTCTTCGTCCAGCCGTTTGGCCAGCAGCTCCAGCATGGAGGTAAACTGGCTGAACAGCAGGATACGGTGTCCGCCCTCCACAGCGGAGGCCACCAGTTCGATGCAGGCGTCCAGCTTGGCGCTGCCGCCCTCCCAGCCGTCCACGATGAGGCGGGGGTCACAGCAGATCTCCCGCAGCCGCATGAGAACGGCGAACACCGCCATTTTGTCCTCCGGCTTTGCCGCCTGCAGCTTGTCCCGGGCGTCCACCACCGCTGCCAGATAGAGCTTGCGCTGCTCCTCCTCCAGCTCAATGCGGTGGATGTTCTCGGTCTTGGGGGGCAGCTCTTTCAGCACGTCGGCTTTCATCCGGCGGAGGAGGAACGGCCCGGTCAGCTGGTTCAGCCGGCGGGCGGCAGCCTTGTCGTCCTCCTGCACGATGGGCTTTTCAAACCGGGTGCAGAAGCTCTTATAAGGCGGCAGATAGCCCGGCATCAGGAACGAGAAGATGCTCCACAGCTCTCCCAGCCGGTTTTCCACCGGGGTGCCCGTCAGTGCAAACCGCACCCGGCTGTTGATCTGGCAGACAGCCTTGTATTTCTGGGTGGTGTGGTTCTTGATGGCCTGGGCCTCATCCAGGATGCAGGCGTAAAACGCCTGCCCGGCGTACAGCTCTTCATCCCGCCGGAGCAGGTCGTAACTGGTCACCACCACATCGGCGCTGCCCCACTGTTTTGCCAGCGTGGCCCGGTGGGCGGCGTCGCCGTCCACGACCAGGCAGTGTAATTCCGGCGTGAACTTCTGGCATTCCTCGGCCCAGTTGAGCACCAGCGACGCCGGGCAGACGATGAGGCTGGGCAGAACGCCCTCGTCTTTCGGTTTGCCGGGCCGTTCCTGCCCGTTTTCTTTCATGGCCAGCAGGTAGCTCAGCACCTGCACCGTCTTGCCCAGGCCCATATCGTCTGCCAGGATGCCGCCCATGCCGTAGCCATCCAGCGTCCGCAGCCAGCGGTAGCCGTCCCGCTGGTATTTTCGCAATACTTTTTGTAAGGATGCAGGCGGAGTATACTCACTGTCTTTCACCGCATGGAAGCTCCGGCTGATCCGCCGGAACGCGTCGTCACGGTTGAAGCGGATGCCGTTCTGGCCCGAGAGGGCCCAGTCCAGGCTGGGAGCCCGGTACAACGGCAGCTGGGTGTGGCCCTGCCCGAGCTTCGCGCCCGAGAGTTCCAGCGTCTCGTTCAGCTCGTCCAACCCCTCCAGCGAGTCGTCCAGCCGGAGCAGCCGCCCGTCTTTCAGGCGGTGATACCGCTTTCTCTGGTGGAGAGATTTGAGCAAGGCCCGCAGCTCCCCCACCGGGAACTCCCCGGTGTCCACTTCCAGGTCCAGCACGCTCCCATGCACCGACACACCCACCGCAATCTTGGGCGGGGCAGCCTGCAGATTGCGGAATGCATCGCTCAGGTAGACCTCCCCCTCTGTCAGCAGGGCAGGCACGCCCTCTTCCAGAAAGGTGTAGACCATTTCTTCGTCATCGGTGCTGTACTGGGCGGCATTGCCGTCCTCGCCGGGCTGCAAGTAGGTTCCCAGCAGCCGCGCGGCCCGCTTTTCGGCCCTGGCATCCCGCAGCAGGCCACCCGGGGCCGGGGCAAAGGGTGTCACTTTTTCCTCCCCGTACAAAAACTCGGCGTGGGCCGAGACGGCTCCCATCCGGGGCGCATCCAGATAAAACTGCACCACCGGTTCCAACGGAATTTGATTCAGCAGCAGCCGCTCCGGATCCTCGATGGTCACGTTCCGGCCCAACTCCGGCAGGACAAAACTGCAAAAATCCGCTGCATCCTGTGTCGTGAAAAACAGGCTGCTGCCGCATAGCGTCTTGAGGGCCGGTAAAACGCGCCCGCTCTGGACACGGTCCAGCTTCCAGAGCGTTTCGTCGCTGAACAGGTAATCATGGTCCAGCCCTGCCACAAACCCCAGCGAGGGCGTTACACCGACCTGCACGCCGCCCCGGCGCTTTTCCACCTGCATGGTCAGGGCGGGCAGACCCGTTTTTAAGGCATAACCGCCCACCTGCCCCGTCGGCTCATAGAGATGGACCAGCTCGTCCAGCCCCTCGCCGCTCAGGGCCATGCCGCCTGCCACCGGGCTCCTGGCCGCTGTGGCGTAGCCGCGCAGCTTCTGGAGGTTTTGCTCCAGACTTTCCCGCACGCTCTGCTGGCGGCGCAGCACGGCCAATAGCTGCTGTGCCTCCGGGGTAAAGGCCTCTTTCCGGTGCAGAAAGGTCAGCGCTTTGCCGTAGCTCACCACCCGGCCCTGTTCCACAGCGTTCAGCAAGTCCGGGATGCTCTTGACGAGGTACTGCCGCCCGCCATCCGAAATACGGAGCCGCAGCCAGGGCTGCTCCCCGGAGATCAGGGTCAGTTCCGGTTCCAGCTCGGCAAACTCCCGGCGCTGCCCCTCTTCGGGTGCAGGGAGCGGCAGCTCAGCCAGTGTATTTTCCTGATAGGTCCGCAGCAGCTGACGGGCGGCGGCATCCGTTTCCGGCTCATCGCCCCGCCATTTCTTTCCAAAAAGCATTTCCAGGCTGGAAGCATAGCTGTCTTTCCGGGCAGCACTCTCCTGCGCAAACTCTGTTCCCCGCACCACGCCCGGGATATTGTTCAGCTGGGTTTTCTGCGCAGGCTCCACCACGGCAGGCTGCGTTTTGCCCTCTTCATCCAGCATCAAAAGGGCACCGATGTGCTTACAGCAGGGGCCCTCGCCGTTTTCGTTATACGGGCAGGTACAGCTGGCGCTCACAAAGCTGCCGTTTTCCCGCAGCCAGGCCTGCGTATGGTAGCGGTTTCGTCCGCCGCCGCGCACATCGGCCGTCAGATGCCGCACGCCGTTTTCGCTGGTCTCACAGTCCAGGTCTTCCACCCGGTCCAGATACGCCTTGGCCCGCGCAAAGATGGTACTGCCCAGCAGATAGCGGATCTCTTCCATGTCCATGCCCGTTTCCTCCCTCTGCAATGCTCTATTGGTTAAGCATACCTCACCCACCGGCCAGATGCAAGGGATTTGAGCGAAAAAATACGCTGCCTCCATTGAAGAAGCAGCGTATCGGGTAAAGTTTTGAACCAATTTTTGTTGGAGTGTGGAAAAGTCGGTGTGTTAGATGTAATCGCTGTATGGGGCAAACTGTTTTTCCGCATACGAAACAGCACTCTCGATGCTGGATTTCTTTTTTAATATATCTTTAATTGCCGCCAGTTGAGTTGAAGCCTTTTCGTTTTCTGTGCAAATATATCCGCCCGCTATACTTTCTACCAGGCCAAGTGTAAGACTGTTTTTATTTTCAAAATTTATTGTAATGCTATTTTTTCCTTTTGCTGAAATGATTCCCTTTTCGTTACGCAGATATCTAACCGCAGTTCCCACATTCAGAATCGCATCAATGTTGTCTATCGCTTGTTCCAATTTTGCTTGTTGTTCCTGTGCTCGTTGCAAATTAGCCAACAGTTCCTGCGCTTTCTCTTTTTTCTCCTGCATCAACTGTCGTTCTTTTGTTTTAGGCCGTACATAGGTAATGCCTTTGAACAGATTATAAGTCGAACTGCAATAGATGATGTCGAACGCCAAAATGTGTTTTTCTGTATCTGGATGGAATGTGGCTGGGTCTACGCCCCAACCGTTTTCAAAGCGACTTGAATCAGTAGCCATCAATGCGGCGTCCGCTTTCATCGCTTTTACCAGCTCATCGCACATCCGGTAATATGTTTTCAGTTTTACATGGTCGCCCATGCCAAAGTCATCATAAAACTCTATACAGTCCGCAAAGCGCCAGACATGGGATGCCTTATAAATATAGTTATGGTCTGGGTCATACAAAAACAGATAACCTGTCACCGAGTGAAAATCATCTTTGTACCGGAAAACGCCGTTTTCGTATTGATTATTCAGCTGATGGCTTTGTTCCAGAAATGCTTCGATTTTCTTTTGCCGGACTTGCAAATCTCCGCCGTCATCACTAAACAGTTCTTGAAACATCTTTCTGACCTTTTCCACTTCGCCCCATTTGTCTGCAAAGCGAATCAGGCCACCAAACGGCTGCGTGTAGCTGTCAATGAAATTTCCTGTTTTCTTCCGGATTTCTTTTAGCTTCCGAATAAATTCTGCGTCCTCACTTTTCAGGGCGTCATCCATCATTGGACGGAAAATCTTTGCAATCTGCCATTTATAATATTCCCGATGTTCCATATTATTTACTTCTTCAAATTTTTCAATATAATTCTTAAAAATCTGCTGCAAATGATTTTCATTCATGGAATTTGACCTCCTGTTTCCAAAGTAAATATGATGTTTGGTTCAATTATAGCAGATTTTAGTATAAATCACAAATATGACAAAACGCCCCAAGATTTCTCTCAGAGCGTTTCCTTGTAAAAGCAAAACCCCCGAGGAAGATCCTCGAGGGCTTTTGTTTAAGTCGGCGACTACCTATTTTCACGCGCCGTTTCCAGCGAACTATCTTGGGCACGAGTGAGCTTAACTTCTGTGTTCGGAATGGGAACAGGTGGAA
>QWCE01002850.1_pt1 | contig 21033 bp, 28 predicted proteins | sample 1972531 | NCBI WGS metagenome assembly QWCE01 (sample SAMN09866716, study PRJNA288562) | Human gut metagenome isolate term4_stool, whole genome shotgun sequencing... | reverse complement strand
CCTCAACTCCTGGAGGAACATATCACAGATAAAACCTTGCCCGGTTTTGTCGCCAGCAATGGCATCTTCCAGTTCTTTTCGGTGTCGGGTGAACATTTCATTCAGTTTTGCGACATCGCTTTTACGACAGTAGCTGCCTGCAAAAATGCTGCACACCTGGCGGGTATCCGAGGGGGACAGACCCAGCTTGCGCATTCCTTCAGCAAACTGCTGTTTATTAAAAGCGAAGAACATGGGAAATGCGTTTACTTCCGCCTGCTGGCGGTTGCGCATCTCCTGGTATTGGTTGGTACTCATGCGGCACTCCTTTCTTCTGGTGCGCCTGCTGCCAGAGGAATTACCCGCCATTCCTCCGGCCGGCGCTGGTTTTGGCAGACCTTTTCTAAAATATCATGTTTTCCGCAGACAGCGTACTGTACCCAACATCGACATGGGCGGCCGCCGGTTGCCTGCGCTGAAAAGTGTTCCAGTGCGTACATCATAGGCGCCGCCTCAGTCCAGAAGCGCCAGCTGATGAAGTTCATGCAGCAGGCTGCGGTTGTTCTGTTCATACTGGGGCAGGAACGGCTGATCCAGGTTGAAGTTGTAATAGTGATAGAACAGGATCTTGAACACAGATGCCCGGCGCAGTTCCTCTGGTATGCGGCGCATCAGCTTGCCAATTTCCGGGATGGCCCGGTACTGCTGCTTCAAGAATTCCTTATCTTCCCGGGGAAAGTTGCGGTACAGCCAGTCTTTGACAAGCACCTTCCCGCTGTTGAAGTGATACTGCTGGTTATCATCAAAACAGAGGCAGTATTCAAAATCCCGGCCGCGCTCACCGGGCCCCGCCGAAAACGGGTAAAGGCGGCAGGTTCGAGGACGGGCGGCATAGATGCTGCACTGGTTGCCCTGCAGAAAAACACAGGATGCTTCTGCTCCAACCGTTTTGAGTGTGTAAATGGGATACCCTTCATCGGTGAGCGGTGTGGGCTCGCAGTATTGGAGAAGCACATCATCCGTACTGCGGACACCGCAATGCTGCTCTCGAAGGTGTTTTGCCATCCGGTAGGCGTCCAGGCTTTCCACCATGACACAGCCCTCGATGCGGCGGCAGCAATGGCCGCATTGGCTGCACTGGTATGTGACAAACTCCTTGGCGCTTACGGAAACAGCAAGGGTTTTGGATTGTTCCATACATTCCTCCATAAAAAAGGCCGCGGCAGACAAGTGCGCCTGCCACGGCCGGGACCTATGGGGCATTACCCCTTATTGTTTTGACTTCTCTACGCGCACGCGGCCAGAACCGTCGGGAGCGGGCTGGCGGCCGCCAGCGGGAAAGGGTCCATCGAAAGGAAGTAGTTGGAGTTGAGCGTTTCAAAATGCACCAGATCCCCGGACTGCTGATGGATCGCCACAACGGGCGAGGTCCGATAGTCCGATCCGTTGGCACGCAGGAAGGCGCAGTGGCCGAGAACCAGCGGGCACAAAAGCATTCCGTGCATCACAATAGATTTTTTCGATTTCGTCATAATAATCAGCCTCCATTCACTTTTAACTTTGACCTGCCAGGGACGACAGGCATCTACTCATAGCACAACTCCAGGAACACCGCGCGAACCTCTTCCAGAAGCTCCTTGATGCGTTTCATGGGGAGTTTTTCGTGGCTGGCGATCTCACGGATGCCATAGCCGCAGCCCTTCATACGGACGATGTTCATTTGCTGTCTGGAGACACGGCCAGCCAGGTCGTGAAGCAGCTGCTTCATCTCAAATTCCTGCATCAGATCATCCTGCGCCGGCAGCAGTTCCTCCAGGGGTACGCCGTCCGGATACAGGCCGATATGGATGCTGAGGATTTCAGCGTTACGCTTGCGGCGTTCTTGACTACGGAAATAGTCATAGAGGCGAAACCTCATTTGCCTTATGGCGATTGTGCTAAAAGAATACTCTTGGGCAGATGCATTATCACAGTAATCCCGCACCGCCTTCAGGTAAGGGAAGATGACCACATCATAAAACTCGTCTTCCGGCAGATGGTTGTCGTTCAAAAATTTGTAGACCAAGCCGTGATGTTCAGCGGCAAACTCCTGTTGCTCCTTCGTTAACGGTACTTCACATAACATATATATTTCCTCCAGTCTAAAGCAAAAAAGGGATACCCCCGGCGAGAGCCGAAGGTATCCCTTGATGACATGTCATGCGGCTGAGGCCGCAACAAAACTCAATTACGCAGGCAGCTTCTCGTAGCTGCCGTTGATCTCGCCGACCATATAGCTCCCATCGGGGCTGCCGGGCGCTGTAGCGGACTCCGGGATCACATAGTCACAGTCGTTGGTACGCTGTTCCTCGTTGATCAGGGCCCGCTGGATGTTGATGGCCTTGATCTGCTCCTTAAAGCCATTGGCATAGGCGCGGATCTGAGCCAGTTCCTCGCCCTCAAAGTCGCGTAAAAGGCGGAAGGTGGCAACGCTGTAGTCGTTGCTGCCGTTGTTCTCCTTCTTGAGCCCGATCTGGATCAGGCTGCCATAGGTGGCGCGCCGGCGGTAGACAAAGGCCCGGTTCAGGAACTCCTTGAACGGCTTGATGCTGGTAGGCGGCAGAGAAATCAGCAGAGGCATGTACTCGCCGCTGCGCAGCAGGTAGATGTCCCGCATATTCTTGCAGGCCTTGCCGCGACCGCCGTCTCTGGCCGAACCGTATGCGTTCATCGGGCAGGTGGCGCAGGCGCCGCCCGGCTCACCGATGCCGGTCTTGCCGTCCACGGAAGAGCAGAGCGGCTTGGTGTCCTCATCATACTCGCTGCCTTCCGGCCACAGGGTATAAGCAGAATGATTGTAGAGCACGACACCCTCCAGAGTCCGGGCATAGTCCGGATTGTCGGGGTCTTCCGTGGGAATCTCGAACTGCAGGGCGCCGCCGGCGGGAATTTTCACCCGCTGGAAACTCATCATCTGCAGACCGTCCGCATCCTCCGCAATCTCATCGCTGCTGAAATCACCCTCCACCATCGCAGGGAGCAGGAAAGTGTTCCGCTCAGGAGTGTTCATCATAGAAGTGTTCTGTTCGTACATAGTTCGTTCCTCCTTAAAATTGGATGGTTGGCCACTCAGGCGGCCAGCTGATTGATACGGCTCCACTGCCTTGCCGGCATGGAGAGAATGTTGTAGCCGATGCCCTCAAGCGCGGTTGCTCGGTCATAGTCCTGAACATCCTGGCTGTGACGGGTCACCGCATTGGATAAACCATAGAGCGTCAGGTCGTTGCCCTCGATCAGCCGCTGCAGCACACCGGAGCTTTCCTCATCGGTGATGTGGAAGTCTCTGCTGACCAGCTTGACAATGCCGGGGACATCGGTGGTATTCATGCGGGCATCTTTGGCCTCCCGCATCATATTGACTACACGGGTAAAGCGCACCTCGTCTACCACGGCCCGCACCGTGTCCTGGATCTTCATGGCAAAGGCTTTGTCGTCGGCCTCCAGCGTCTTTTCCGAATACAGCTGATAGTTCTCCGAAGCCTCGTTGACGCGGCCCACATGGTTGCGGCGCGTCTGGGCATCGTTTACTACCATACCGTTACTGCACACCAGCCGGTAGACCAGCGGCTGGATGTTCACCGAACCGAGTCCCACCTCGCTGTTGCTGATGATGATGCCGGACTGAACGATGTCGCCCGGCACGACCTCGGCCTCCAGGCGGGTGTTGACTACCTTGATATACATGCGGCTTTCTGTGAGCTGGCAGCTCTCAAAGTGCATTCCCTCCATATCCTGAAGGACAGGAAGGACGATGCCTGCAATATCAAGGTTGTCAATGCGCCGGTAGCGGTTGCTCAAAAATGCCCGTGCCGTACCCTCAATGGTGCGGACCATACGGACAGAGGGCTCCCGCTGAAACCAGGCATTCACATTCTGCGCCAGCAGTTCGGGATATTCCTCCAGCATTTTGTCATAGTAGGCCGCCGGGATTTTCAGGTGTGTGCCGATCTGCCGGTGGGCAATGGGATTGACCTCCAGCGGTTCAAGCGCCGGGACTCCAGACTGGTCATAGGCGTTAAGGTACAGCTTCGAGTCAAAAGGCTCCAGACGAAGGCTGCGGGTGTCCAGCATATAGTCGGCTTTTAAATCAGCCTGGCGCTGGATCTCCTTTGCCATGTCTACAAGACTGATCCCTGATTTCATTGTTATTTCACTCCCCTCTCTGGGTGATGGCGGTCACCAGGAGACCTGGATGCCCTGCGCCGTGGTTTCAGCCGACAGGCCCGTGCTTTCAAACATTTCCACCAAGCAGGGCCAGTAGACCCTCGCGGGAAAGTTCGAAAGATGTTCCTGCGGTACCAGTTCATCGTCCTGCTGGATGCAGATGTCGCCGTTTTCCCGCAGTGTGAGCTTGCTGTGCCCACGGGAATTCAGGTCGGCGATCAGCGTTTCCATGATTTCGCGCCCGCAGTTTTCATACCAAACGCGCGGATCGATGGGGCGCCTGTTGGGCGGGATATTGGCTTCATCGTCCTGTTCTGTGCCAGCCTTGGACAGAGGCACGATTTTGAGCAGGTCACATTTGATGGTTGCGTCCTGGCCAAATGTGATGTCTGCATGGTCGAATCCATCTACATTGTGAAGCCGGATGCGCCCAGTGCCATTGGTGCGGATCAGCTCTGCCGGCCGCTTCTCACACCACTCAAAGCAGGCGTCAGAATACGACGAGCGCAGATAGGTCAGAATCCGGTGGTTGGCATAGCGGAGCAGCAGGTCGTCTGAAACAGGTTCCTCCAGTTCCGGGACCTGGAATGTGCTCTGGGCAATGCCTTCAGCGTGTAGCCGGCGTTCTCTCTGCTGGCGCTGCCGGCGGCGTTTGGCCTGCTGCATATACGGGAGCAGGAGGATCAGAACGACCCAAAGCCCCCAAAGGGTGAATACCCCAATCAGCAGCCACGCCTGCCACGGTCCGCGCACCAGAGCCATGATGGCGATGACAGCACCGATCAAGATGGTGATGCTGCCGCTCAAAAGTCCCTTGTCATTACTCATTTTCTTACCGTCCTTCCTTTAGATTTTTGCCTGAAAACAAAAAAAGAGGGACCGCACCAAGTTTCAGATCATTCTGAAAACTTGATACGGTCCCTCTGCTGCGCCGGCTTTTATTCCGGCAGGGGTTCGCGGTCGCCATTCATCACCTCGGGAGGTGACGGAACAGGCGCCGCATCGTCAGGGTCATGCTGTCCACTTTCGGGTTTTGCTTTGGAGGACTGCCCGGGGAGAAATCCAAAGTCCGTCAGCCATATTTTCAGCTTCTTGACTGTGGTTCCGTCCTTTTGGCGAACATCCACCAGTTTTTGTGATCCGGTGAGCCAGATCATGCTTCCCTTTTTGACCTTGAGCCGCATGAGCCGGGTAACATCGTCACCGCGGGCCCATACTTGGTAGTAGTCCGGCGGGGTGTTGCCGGAACGCTCCATCAGGTCGAAACAGACATATTGCTGTTTTGACTGGCCCTCTTTCGGGACAAGCTCATGCATGACTCGGCCAAATACAACGATTTGTGCCATAACACTTCCTTTCTTCGCCTCTGGCGTTAATATCTATATATAAAAAGTGCCAGCAGATACCAGCCCCGAAAGGGCGCGGCAATACCACTGACACTTGATACAGCATACAACCTTGACTGCGTGTGCAATGCAGATTTTTAATCTGCGGTACAGAAGCTAAGTCTGTATCCCACAAGGGGAAACGCACAAAAATCAATTACAAGATAAGTGTAGCACTATATCTTGTGTTTGTCAAGCGGTATTATACTATATATAGATATTTAAGCGAGGCAAATCACAATATATGGTTCATGTCGCGGTAGTAATCATCCAGCAGATAGAATTTGAGTGCTCGGGCTGTCGGCGTCCCGTAGCCGAATATCAGACGATAGAGATTGCCTGTCCCATCCACGCCGAAGGGACCGAGCCAGTGGGAGATGGTGTTGCCATCGAGATACCAGAGCTGAATATCCCGGTAATCATCTTCACTGACAAGCCCGGAAGAAGCCAGACGATAAGCGTCTTCCTCGTCGATCATAGGGTGGGAGAGAAAATGTCGGTAGAGCTCGTCCGACAGCCCAAGGGCCTGCTGGTATGTCAGGGGATTGGGGTGGTCCAGCCACCAGCGGGTAATATCTTCAAAAGTACGCAGACGCGGTTTGGGATTGAGGGCCCGGAAGCGCCGGATGAAATCTTTGATTTTTTCCAGGTCGGCCGGCGGAGGGAGCGGGATCTCACGCACTTCGTCATCCAAAAAGCCGAAAGCAAGCTGCTCGCCGGTTTCATCCTCCAGCAAGAGCGAGGTGCGGGACAGCGGTGAGACCAGGAAATGCTCCATCGCAAAGGTTTCGTCCAGAAAACGCTGGATCTTGTATTGCTCATTGGTGTGGGGCTTATACATTGGGGTGGACCTCCTTTTAAGTATTTCGCCTATTAAATAGGAAAAAAATTTCTCTTTTCTGCAATATAGAGAAGTTTAATTAAGTTTCATTTTAGTATTGACAAAGGAATAATGAGTGCATATACTGTACTTAACGAACAAGTACGCTAAGTACGGTCAGGGCGCGGAAGGGATATTTATGGAAATTATTATCAGCAACAGCAGTGATAAGCCAATTTATGAACAAATCAGTTCTCAAATAAAGAATAAAATCATGAATGGAACATTAGAGACCGGAGAAATGCTACCCTCTATGCGGGCATTGGCTAGAGATTTACATATCAGCGTAATAACTGTCCAACGGGCTTATGAGGATTTAACCCGAGATGGATTTATCGAAACTGTTTCTGGAAAAGGCAGTTTTGTCGCTTCTCAAAATAAGGAGTTTATCCAAGAGGAACAGTTACGGAAAGCAGAAGAATTATTACAGCAGGTTGTGGATATTGGACGCTCACATGGTATTTCTTATGAGCAAATGGCAAATATCCTAAAAGTGCTGTATGAGGAATAACAGGAGGTCACAAAATGGGTGAAAACAATATCTCTGTAAAAAATTTGTGTAAATCTTTCGAAGGCTTTACACTAAATGATGTATCGTTGCAAGTACCAAAAGGAAGAATTGTCGGATTTATCGGGGAAAACGGAGCCGGAAAAAGCACTACAATCAACCTTATCTTAAATGAGTTGAAGAAAGACAGCGGAATGGTTGAAATATTAGGATCAGATACTTTGGATAGTACTATTAAAAAGGAAATTGGTGTTGTATTTGATGAATGTAATTTTCATGAATTTTTCACAGCGCAGAATGTGGCAAAGATTTTTTCTGGTATCTATCGTACATGGGATAATTCATTATTTACCTCATACATGAAGAAATTTAATGTCCCCTTTTCCAAGCCGATTGGTTCTTTTTCTAAAGGCATGAAGATGAAGTTGTCCATTATATGTGCAATGGCTCACAGGCCAAAACTGCTGATTTTGGACGAGGCTACGACAGGTCTTGACCCAGTAGTGCGTGATGAAATCCTGGATATGTTTTTAGATTTTATACAAGATGAAGATCACTCCATCTTCTTTTCGTCCCATATCATATCTGATATAGAGAAGATAGCGGATTATGTCATTTTAATCCATCAGGGAAGGATTGTATTTGAGGAAGAAAAAGATACTTTGATCTATCAGTATGGAATTGTCCGATGTGAGAAAAAACAATTTACTGATATACAGCCGGAGGATTATATCATCTCACGAAAAACAAATGTAAGTATTGAATGTCTTGTGCGAGACAAAGAAGCTACTCGGAGAAAATACAAGAATGTAGTTGTTGATAGTGCTTCTCTGGAAGAAATCATGTTGTTTTATATCAAAGGAGGTTTGGCAGAATGAAAGGGCTGGTTTATAAAGAATTTTCTTTATTTTACAAAAGTATCGACAAAAAGCTGATTATCATAGCGGCCGCAGCTATTATTTTACTTTTAATGAATGCTGGAGATTTTTCCGGGCTTTTAGCAACAATCATGTTTGCAATGACTGTCGGTATGCAGAATGTAATGAGTTTTGCCAGTGATGAACAAGTACGATGGAAAAAATATCAGCTTACTATGCCTGTAAATTCATTTCTCGCAGTAGGAAGTAAATATGTTTCTGTTCTGCTGACAATAGGATTGAGCATTGTGGCCGGTATCTTTCTTTACTTTGTCGCAGGTATCATATACCAAAGTTTTGATGGAACATTGCTTTTTGTCTCTATATCGGCAGCCATCATCATTCCTTTGATATGGACAGCTATTTGTTTGCCCCTTACCTATTGGTTTGGGTTCCGTTCAGCACAGACAATGGGACTTCTCGTGATTGTACCTATTTTCTATCTTATTAAATATTTCGAAGATGGACCAGGGCTTATTACATTGACTGATACAATATTGACATACATTTCGGCGGGCTTTTTTATCGCAATTGTTCTGTTTATATTCTCTTATGCTGTAAGCGTATTGGGATATTCAAGAAAGAAATAGTCTGAGAAAATCCGTTTCGTTGAGGATAACGCTATGAAATGGAATATTGATGTGAAAGAACGCCTCTATATCAATCTTGCAGACGAAATATTGTTTCGAATAATCCATGAGCAATTTCCATTGGGAAGTAAACTTCCAGCAATAAACGGGCTTATAAAGTCATCCCATACCAGTCAAGAAACCATGCGCAAAGCCCTATGCCTATTGGCGAGACAAGGCGTTGTTATACGAACCTCTAGGGGGTATTATATAACAGATGATGCGGAAACTTTAAAGACGGCCCAAGATGCCTATGTTGACCGAATTACAAATAGATATAAAGAATTGCTCAAACGCGTACAAAGCAAAGAAAATTTGGAATAATGTGAGGTGGTTCGTTGGGGAAATTTATAATAATTATCCTTGCAAATCATCCCACAACACAGACTTGTCAGGCACGCTGAGCAGTTAATAGAACTAATCCAGATGGAATTCGATATTCTGCTCCTGTTGGCCCGTCGGCCAGGGCAGGTGTTTTCAGTCCGCCAGATCTACGAGGCCGTCGCCGCAGACTCCTTTGACGCCAGCTGGACAGGGATCTCCAGCATGGTCTATAAACTCCGTCGCAAGCTGGGTGCTGACATCATCGAAACAGTACGGGGCCACGGCTACCGAATGAGAATAACAAAATAGAGGGATACGGCACCGAAGCCATAGCTTTGGTGCCGTATCCCTATTTCTTACTCATGGGGTGTTTGCTCCCGGCTTTCCAGCTCTTCATTATAGGAGGATGTGTCCTCCAGTGCCTCATATCCAAGAAAACTGTTGGTGGAGAGGGCGGCATCCAGATAGTCGTTTCCGACGGCAGGTCGGCTCCCTTTTTGAAAATAAAAGCGGTAGCGGGCGCCAATCTGGAACTTGGCAGTTTTGCTCAACAGCAAGGTGCGCTCCGCACCCTGTTCATCAATCAGCTGGATCTTGCGGTAACGACGCAGCATAGGGGTGCTGACACTGGCGCAGATCCCTTCCACCACTTCGTATCGGCCTCGGGCGGCGGTGTTCCACAGGCTTATACCAAGCACCAGAGAAGCGGCAAAAATGAATCCACCCAGCACCAAAAGAATGCGATCCGCGGCGACAGTGAAGATCACAAGGCTGACTGCGATGCTGGCGACTCCGGCCAGAAATGTCAGCAGGATCTTGCGGCGCAGGACAAAGGGAAATTGACTCCATTGGTTTTTCATGTGCTGATCCTTTCAAAAATGATTTGCTGGCGCAGATACAGATTGGCAACGGCCAGCGTTACCGCCTGGCTGCTCCGGCTGTTCTTCATCAGGCTGGCGATATTCTGGCAGGTGGTCTCGCTATCGCCGTACACCTTCTCCATCAGGACCCGCTCGCTGGGGAGGGAGAAGATATCCTGCTCCACACATTTGATGATCTCCGCAGTGGAAAGCAGGGCCTGCCGGGAAAGCCGCATGACGCGGGATTCATAGTCGGTCCGGCGGTCTTTGCGAAACAGCTTCAACGCCTGCCTGACCGAAACCCGGCGGCTGAATACCAGCTTTATAAACGATACGCCGCGCACCAGGGCAGAGCCGCTGGTAGGAATGATGCCCAGGGAACTCAACAGATCATACAGCGCATCGTATTCGGTCTCCCCGCAGCCGGAAACCAGCAGACCGCGGGTAAGCAGACGGTTCACACAGGCGTCCCAGGGCCGGCTGACAGCACCGCCCATAGATGAGGCCAGCCTATCGCACTGAAAAGAAATATCCTCCCATTTGGAGATCCGCCAATTCAGGGCAGTCCAAACGACCAGCTCCTGCATATCCACCATACAGGGCTGACCGCCAAGGCGGATGACCGGGCAGGACCGGCCGCAGCCATTTGTTTCCCGCTCCAGACGGCCGATTGCAGTATATAAGGTTTTCTGTTCCATTGATCAATGCCTCCTTTTATATATCCTTTACTGCGGGAAGGCCGTGGTTTTCAACAGATTCAAAGCAGGCTTGCCAGAAAGCGGGGGTCGCTGCGCAGTTTGGCGACCGAGCGCGAGATCCATGCACCCACATGAGAGGGCGGAACCTGGTAGAGTTCCGCAATATCCGTGACCCGCATTCCTTGGAGTTTGAGCGCCAGGGCTTCAATTCCAAGCCGGGCCACACCGTCATAATCCTGCTTGCTAGCTTCCAGAAGCGACAGTGTTTCCATCAGGGATACCCGGGCGTCAAAAGCATCGGACTGCGGCTCCAGGGCCTCACCGTCGGCGGCCAGTTCCCCATGCTCCCCAATAATGAGCCGGCTGAACATCTTGCCCCTGTTGCAGATCATCCGGCAATAGGACAGAAGCCCGTTTTTTACGACCGTTTTGGCGTAGGTGGTAAACTGCGCCCGCCCATCGTCCTTATAGGTGGCCGCGGCTTTGCAGAGCCAGACACACCCCTCTTGGAACAGATCGCTATACTCCAGGCCGCAGATAGTCGGATTCACATGGATATAGTCGCAGATCACCCAATGCACCACTGGCAGGTTTTGAGCAACGAGTTCCTGCTGCTGTTTTGTCAGACTGGTCACTTGCTCACCTCCCGTCAGGCTGCCGCCTGTCCAGCGGCGGGAGGAGCTGAGGCCTGCCTGCAGAGGCGGACGACCTCATCGCACATCCATTCGGAAAACTGGCCGATATGGGCCTGCCGTTCATCCAGCCCCAGCTTCGCCTGGAGCCAGATGTAGACCTCCCATTTTTCCATGTGCCGGTTCTGCCGCAGCTGCTCCAATGCCCGGTGCGCCAAAATGCGCTTGTGCCGGAGATCTCCATTTGCCAAAGTTCCCATAGGCCGGTGCGTCCTGTCATGGGCGCTCACATAGGCATCGCAGGCGGGCCAGCGGTCGCAGAGATAGAGAAATTTCCCCTGGGAGCGGCGGTTTAAGCCGTAAACCACGCTGGCCGGGCGGAGAGAGGCATTGGCATGGCAATAAGGACATTTGATCTGTTTTTGCTTCATCATAAAATTATCACCTCCAAAGACGCGCCAAAGACGGCGCGATGACGTCTTTCTGTGTAAAAATCAGCTGTTCTGGCTGCAGCTGGGGTCCAGACAAAGCTGCCTGAGCGTACATGCGGCAGGGTCCGGCGCATGCCATTCGATGTACTTGGAAAAAGCGGCGTCAAAAGAGCGGCGCGACAGGACGGCGCTGCACTCGGTAGGTTCTACCTCCTCGCCGGTCAGCTCATGTACGGTTTCCGCAGGCAGAAGCATGACCTGCCCGCACTCATCCACTGTCAGCAGGAATCCGGAACAGGGCTTCTCCCGGCCATACATGCAGGCATCGCAGCCACAGCTGACAAAGATGGCATTGCGCCAGTTCCCACGGACGGCCCGCAGAAAGGAATAAAATTTGCAGGATGTTTTCATCCTCTACCTCCGTTATTCGTTTTTTGAGAAAATAAAAAAGCGGGGACCAGCTGTGGATGTCCACAAGCTGATCCCCGCTGACGGCATTTAAGCGAACAAGCCCTTAGTTGGCCGCGCCGAACAGGCCCTCGATCTCCTGCGTGATCCGGGGGATGACCGTATCGTTGAAGATGAGGGTCAGGGCCGCCAGCAGCAGGGCGCCCAGCACAACGGCGATGATGATTTTGACCGCATCAGAGATGTAGAAATCGCCGCGCTGGTTGGAGAGCGCCATACGGGCCCGAAGCGCGAGGCCGTTCGCTTTGCTGCGGATGCAGCTGGTAAACTTCTTCATGGAAATACCTCCTGTAAATGTGATATTGGATTTGGGTATGGTTATGGCCGGTCAGGACCGGCGGATAGGCTTGAGCAGGCTATTTTTGTTGGAGCGGGGCCTGTCCGGATATGCTTTCGGCTTCTGGCGCAAAAGCCACCGGAACCGGCGCCGCCCATCTTCGCCGTCAGGCGGAATATATTTTTTCTTCGACATGGATTTCTCCTGTTCAGACGATAGGTTCAGGACCGGCCTGAGAGCAGGCCGGCCCTGGGGAAATGGATGGAAGGCAGCCGGCATAGCGGCTGCTATGGGAACCCACTGCGGTACAAAACATCACCTCCATCGTAGATTCGCCCCGGGTGGGAGCGGGTATATGGAAAGCCCACACCAGGGGTGTGGGCGGATACCTGTCAGCCGAAGAAAGCGCCCAGGGAACTCATGACCTCGGTGCAGAGGACCACAAGATAGATGATCATAATGCAAACGAGCATCATCATGGAGTAACGCTGGATCTTCTTGGGGCGCTTGGCCGCTTCCTTTTTCAGATTGTTCTGCTCGATCTGCCTCATGTCAAAGCAGATCATCTTGAAGTACATCCGCTGGTCATCGCCGCGAAGCACGCCGATCAGGCCGCGGATCACATCGGACAGCATGGGGCTGCCAATGCGGGTTTCAAAACGGATCAGGGCATTCTCATAGTTGCCGGTTTTCATGTCGGCAATGGTCTGGTCCAGCTCCGCGCCGAAGTCCTTGCCCGCCACCCGGCGGTAAGAGGTAAGGATCTTCAGCACATCCCGGTCGTTCTCCAGGTTCTGCCCAATGGTCAGGGCGAACCGGGTAATTTCGCTTTCAATGAGCTTGCGGCGCTTCTTAACGAAATCAAAGACACTGTAATAGGTCGAGAACCACAGCGCCACTGCAAGCCCGATCAGCACGGGAACCATCAGCGGCACCAGAAACACCATCAGGACAGAGCAGAGGCCGACGGCGCCCGCCGTGACCCAAGCCCGGGCCGTGTAGATCTCCGGCGTCAGTTCCAGGCCGGCAATATCCAGCGCCCGCTGCAGCTTGTTCCGCTTGAGCTTATCCAGCTTCAGGTACGGAGCGATCAACCCGGCGATTTTGGTGATGTAGACATCCAGCAGTTTCTCGGCCTTTACGCCCTGCTGCTTGCGGGCCAGCATCATCATGCGGGAGGTCTTCTTTGTGGGAATATCCACAAAGGCGCAGGTCAGGTTGTAGGTGGCAAAACCAAAGAAGATGATCGCCACAAGTGCCAAAAGGGTCATGCGCCGTCACCTCCGTATTCAATGGGCTTGCTCAGCTTCATGATCTGCGTCAGGGCAAAGAGAATGATGGCCGCGCAGATCGCCAGGGCAATTTTGCCGGGTGTGGTGAAGATGAGCGTATGGAACCAGTCTTCGTTGAGGAAGTAAAGCAGCGGCACATTGGCGACCACCAGGAACATCATCGTGATGGCCTCACGGCGCGGGCCCTGCATCATGGCCTCCAGTTCAGACTGCACCACTCGCACATCGCTGAACTTCTGGGCGATGGTGGGCAGTGTGTTTTTCATGGAGCGGTCAGACTGGCACTGAATGAGGATGTTGCACCACTCATGAAATACCCGGTTGGGGACCTTCATCTTCAGCGAGTTGATGGCGCTGGTCAGGTTGGCGTTGATCAGTTCCGCCTCGTACACAAATGCCTCGAAGTTGGCCTTCACCGGCTCATTGATGTAGGGCAGGTTTTCCTTGACCGCCCGTATCAGGTCCTCTGTTCGCAGGTAGGAGGTGGTGATGATGGAGATAGCGGTCTCCAGTTCCTCGTTCAGATGCTTCTTGTAGCTGGCGGCTGTGCTGCGCAGATACCAGATGGGGGCCAGCGAAAAGCCAATGCCCAGGATCGGCACCATATACACATTGTTGATGAGCAGCGCCAGCACAGCGCCCACCGCAAACAGGATCAGCGACAGCCGCTTGACCGCCTCATAGCGGTCGGAGCGGCCGGTGCCTTTCAAAATCTGTTTCAGCTCATAGTCCTGGTTGAAGAAGCCCTTGGCGGGCGTACCCATCAGGACATTGAGTTCGTCAGACAGAGTGGCTGCCTTGCGCTGGGAGCGGAACAGGGCGTCGATGAAATCCCCCGGCCGCACGCCGAACAGGGCCAGGAGGCCCGCGCTGATCAGCGCAAAGCAAATGATGTAGATCCACTGCAACCTTTAATCCACCTCCTTCGGGGCGTCCATGAACTCCGCCAGCTCCTTATTGGAGATGCCGTTGTCAAGGAGCCGTTTTTTCAAAGTATCCGAGATCAGGCCCACCTTCCGGTGATGGCCCACCACATGGATCTCTCCTTTTTCATCGGTCACATTGTCCTCCACCTCAAATTTGTAGAGCGTGTGGGAAATGAGCTGTCCGTCCCGGTAGTCCTCGCCCTCCAGAATCTCCATGATCTTACGGGAACGGTCTTCCAGCTGCTTGGTAAACACCACGATGGGATAGGCCTCCACCATGATCTCCATAAGCACGGCGTCGTCCATGCTGTATTTGCGCTTGGCGAGGGTCATCATCCTGCGGTAAGTGCTGTTGCAGGAGTTGGAGTGGATGGTGGTGCAGACGGTATGGCCGGTGCGGGAGCTCTCGGCGGCCGACAGGCTTTCCGCTGCGGACCGCATCTCGCCGACGCCGATAACATTGGGGTGCTTGCGCAGCACCCGCTCCAAAAGAAAGTCCTGATTGATGTTCAGCGCCGGATTTTCGCTGGGCCGGGTCAGCAGGTGGATGACGGAGTTTAAGATATTCCCGTTTTCATCCCGCTTGACCAGATCAAACTCACGGCTGCCTTCTTCAATGGTGATAAGGCGCTGGTTGTTGGGTACATTGGAGAGCAGCCAGGCCATGATGGTGGTCTTGCCGGAGCCGGTGGAGCCCGCGATACACACGCTGACGCCATACCGGATGCAGGCCATCAGGAAGTGGAGCATCTCAGCGGTGGCGCTGCCGGAATCCAGCAGCTTCTGCTCGGAGACTGTCTGCTGGTTGACGATACGAATGGAGGCATTGATGCCCACATCCGGGTCCACAATGGGCGTCTTGTCCACAGAGATACGGATGTTTTTGTCCAGAAAGCCCACCACACTGGGCATGGTGTCGTCAATGACCATGCCGCAGGCGTTGAGCATACGGCGCACCACATCAATGGCGTGCTGCGGGGAGGAAAACTTGTCCGGGATCTTGATGCTGCGCCCGCCGGCCTCGATCACTTCGATGTCGTTGTAGGCGTTGATGTTGACTTCCTCAATGCCGGGCTTGTAGATCCATTTCTTGAGGAAGGAGTAACCGGCCATATCCTCATAGAGCTTTTCACACAGTTCCTCGGTGGTCAGCCCCTCAATGGCGTATTTCCGCTTGACGATGTACTGCACCATCAGCTCTTTGAGCAGTATGGTGGCCCGCTCGGCGTTGCCCTCGCCGGCCTCAGCAATGGTGGAGGCGTGATTTTCAGCAAAATACCGCTGCACATCCTCCAGCACCTGGTCATAGGTCAGGTCCTGATTGGCCGCCGGCGCGAAGAATATGTCGTTGAGATTATTCATCGGCGTCATCCTCCTCGAACTCGTCCTCGTCGTCCGCCTCCTCTGCCGCCTGCTCGGCCAGCTCCATCTGCTCCAAAGCGTCCAGCACCTTGTTGAGCGAGGCGGTGTACTTGGGATTGCAGTATTTGATGGCCTGGAACATCCCGCCCTCAGTGGCGCAGCGGTCGATCTCCTTGCCATAGGGCAGAAGGCCGTCAAAGCCGCCGATGATATAGCCCATTTCATCCAGAGCGTGGAAGGGGCGGGCCATGCCGGCGAAGGTCATGTGCCGGTCATAATGGAAACGGCCATCCACCAGCAGGGGCTGATGGGCTTTCAGATAGTTGACGCCCTTCAGGTCGGGGGTGAGCAGGCGGATGACCAGATCGCCGGACTCAATCGCCGCCGGGGTGAACACATTGGTCATGTTGGAACTGCAGTCCAGGATGACGAAATCCACCAGCTTTGCGGCAGCGTTGACCAGCTGAAGTACCATAGCATATTTGACTTCCGGATAGCTCAGCGGATTCTCACCGGCGGAATAGCCCATCAGGCCGATAAAAGGATAGCTTTTGAGCACCGTGACATGGCTTGCCACCAGCGTGGTATCGATCTCCACGCTGCTCAGGACCTGCCCCACCGAGGCGTTGGTCTGGATGATCTGTTCCGGCAGCCAGACCGGGAGCATGGGGACGCTGATCTCTGCGTTGATGATGATGGCTTTCCGCTTGTCGCGGGTCAGGGCTTTTGCCAGGATGCAGGAAAACATACTTTTCCCGCTCCCCGGGCTGCCCCAGACGGTAATGACTTTACCCATAGGTTCAGACCTCCTTCCTGTTACGCGGCATCCTGCCCGTCATCCGCAGGGGCCGTCTCGGCGCCGCCTTCCGTATTTTCGCTGCCCACTTCGCCTGTGGCCTCGCCATCTGCGGCGCCTTCAGCAGCCTCTCCGCCATCCTGGCCTTCGGTATTTTCCTCAACCAGTGTTTCGGGGAAATATATCTCCTGAAGCGTCTTGTCCTGCTCGGCCAGCAGTTCCTCGGCCAGCTGGTCGTTGTTGCGGGAGATCAGTGCCACATGGGCCACACCGTCATTTTCCATTTCGGTAATGATACGGGCCTGCTCCGGGCTTGCCAGCACAGTGATGGTGGCAGACTGCTGCGGCTCTTCGTCCTCGGTAGGCTCCTTGGTGTTGTCCACATTGATACCGTCAGAGTCGGTGACCGACAGCACCTTGACAAAGCGCAGCTCCGGCACCTCTTCCGCCGTCTCCAGGAAGTGATAGATGCGGATGATGTCGTTAGGCTGCAGCTTATCCGACAGGCCGGAGGCCAGCGTTTTTACAGTCAGCGAGATGGCAACCTTCCCAGAGGGAATATCGTTGAGCGCCACATCCGAGGAAACAGGGACGGTGCTGACCTTGCTGGTGAGGATATAGTCGCCTGCGGCCAGGTCGGCTGTTACATACAGGCCCTCCACATCGTCCATGCTGTGGGCCACATTGGACGGGAGGTTGTACCCGCCCACTTCTACGACTTCGGCATTGTCGCTGGTGATCTTTTCGCCTTTCAGCACCGGCTGGGTGATGCGGACGATCTCCGTTTTGCCGTTGGTCTGTCGGGCAATGGTGGGCAGTGCCACAAATGCGATGACCGCCGCCAGAACCAGGGACAGAATGCCGAAGATAAATCGGTTGTTGAGTTTCATAAGCATCTCTCCTGTCATAAAAATAGTTCAGCCAGCGTCGCCACAGAGCAGCCGCAGGCCAGAAAAGGTAAAAACGGGATCGCAATGGGCTGCTTGTCCCGAAAGAGCCGCCGGAACAGCAGCACCACCGGCATGGCAAAGCCGGCGGCCACCAGGAATACCAGCGCCATGCCGGAGGGACCATAGACCAGGCCCAGCACCCCGCAGAATTTAATGTCCCCACCGCCCATGCCGCTGCCGCCGGTCGCCATAGCAGCGGCCAGCGGGATGCAGAAGCCCAGCAGTGCACCCACCAGAGCCTCGGCCACAACGGGCCAGATAAAAATAGGCGTCCGGCCATACTCCAGAATGAAGCAGACCTGGATCAGCGGGGCCAGCGCGGCCAGGGGGATAAAAAAGACGAGCGCCCGGTCGGGCACCCGCCTGTATAGGATGTCATAGACGGCAAAACCCGTCACCACCAGAAAAACAGTGAGCAGGTAGGCCATCCACACATTACTCTCGATTGGTGTACCAGTCATCATAGAGGCTCCCATCAATGGAAACATAGTCGTTCAGGTTGATACTCAGCATCCCGTCCGGCGTCCAGGTGTCCCAGACCTGGGTGAAGACGGTGTAGTTTGTCGCATCCGGGAACCAGATGGGGGTAAAATGCACTTCCCGGCTGTAAGTCGAGAACTCATTGGGCTGGAAAGTGAATTTGGCGCTCCGGCCGCTGGACACCCGCTGCAGAAGGCGCAGGTAAGTCTCGTACTGGAATTCGGGAAACACGGAAAAGGCCGTCTGCGGATGGGTGATGTGGCTGGTGGGCGCGTCAGTAGAGAGCGTGGCTGTCACATCCTGTTTGACGCCGTACCCGCTCTTCATGGACTTTCCGGAGGCCGTCGGCACAATATCGTCCGGCATCAGGGACATAACGCCGCTGATGGAGGCGGAATAGCCGGTGTACTCATATTCCCAGTAGCCTTCATCCACCCAATGCCCACCGTCTTCCCCGTGATCACACCACACCCATACCGGTACCCAGTAGCAGCTCCAGACGCCCCAGTTGGCCGTGAGCTTCTGCGTCTCATTGGGCAGGGACGGCACAGTATAGGAGGGATTGGTGTCTGTGGCCACCGGGTCAGGCGGGATATGTTCGTTCAGGTCCACGATCTCCGCCACAAAAGTATCCTGGGCGGTATAAGCGCCGCTGACGGATACCGTAATGGTGACCGTCTGCGGTGTAGTGGGGGTATGCCACTTGACCCAGACTACCTGGCTGTCGCCAGCGGGGATTACGATATCGTTGACGCGATAGGTGGTGCTGAGAATATGGAAGGTCACCGAAGCGGGATTATCCGGCGTCAGGTCGGTATCCGTCCGCAGGGTGACAGAGGTGATGACATCGGTATCTACCCGGTACTCCACATCGGGGGCCTCGATCTCGCCCTCGGGCGGGGCTTCATCAAACCAGACGATGCCGACGCCCAGTGTATTGATGATGTCGGAATTGTTCTGCGTCCCGGTGGTGTTGCCGGTCCAAGCGGAAATACCAAGGTCACTGAACTCCAGAAACATGGACAGCGGCAGGTTCTTATGGGTCAGCGAGGTCATGGTCCGGCGCAGGTTGCCGCCGGACATCTGATCGTAAAGGCCGGCCTCAGTGGCCGTCATGCAGTAATACTGGCCGTTGTGGGTAAAGTAGGCGATGGGCTCGATCAGCAGCTTATATTCGCCGGCGATCATCCGCTCATAGTCCACGCCCGCAGCCTGGGCAACCATCATGCAGGCGTACTCTGAGCAGAAGTACCGCTTGATGGCGTCAATGTTGCTCTGGCCCTTGCTGCTGACGATGGTGGGCATGGACTGTGCGGGCTTGATGCAGGAATAGGCCACCCCGGACTGGAGGGAGAGGCCGGAGCCGCTCAGGTACTGCAGCTTGTTGACTTTTCCGAAATGGAGGATACTGCTTTTCTGCGTCCGGTTGGAAAAGTCCAGCGGTGAGGACACGGCAGCGCCGCTTTCTGCATCCACAACCGTGATGCGCACGCCATCGTTGCCGGGATTCCAGAAGTTTGAGGATGTGCCTTGCCCCATCCCGCCGCCGCCACCGTCAATGTTCCCGTTGCCTCCCGACGCAAATGCTGTGGAGGGAACGAGGCAGAACACCAGGGCGAGGCTGCATAAGAGGGCGAGAAGTCGTTTCAAATACATCACGCTCCGTTCCTTTTTGAAAATAAGAAGGCCGCCACAACCCTGTGACGGCCTTTCAGGTCCATATTCAGTTGTAGGTGGTCAGCCGCCCATGTTGCCGACCTGCTTGTTCAGGTCGCCATCGCTGTCGCCGGTGGATTGCTGCACATCGCCGGGGACTACCCAGCCAAACACCGGGTCGTAAACGGCGCCGCTGCCATTGCTGGAGCCGGGGGCCGGCTCATTGCTGGAAGTGGATTCCTCTTCGGGAGGGGCGGTGACTTCCGGTACTGCCGGGTCGGGATTGACCTCATGCTCTTCGCCGGGATCTTCGATCTCCGTCTTGCCTTCCGGCACAGGAGGCGGTGTTTCTTCCGGCTTCTCCGTATCGGTAAAGTCGATTTCAACCTCGCCCTCAGATTCTGAGGTCACCTTGGGATATTCCTCTTCGATACTGGAAGACTGGCCGGGCGCATAGGCGTCTGCGCCCCCGCTCCCGTCACCAGACTGTGCGCCGCCATCCGACCAGTCGCTGCTGGTGCTGCTGGGCGGGGATTCATCCGGCCGGAATTCTTCCGTGCGGTCCCGGCTCACGAACCAGCACTTCTTCATGTGTGTCCACACTCCTTTTTGCTGTTATATAAAGCCTATACTGCGGAGCTGACTGGAATTTCAACAGCGCCGCTAAAATTTGGTGTTGTGATAGCCGGTCAGCTCCACCCGTTGGGTGATGGTGGGGTAACTGTGCCCGAACATGCGCACATAGAACTCCACATCACAATAGAAGATGTACTCCACCCGGTCGCCCACCACATTGAACTCCAGGCTGATGTCGGATACCTCATAGTCCTCTGTGGAAAGCGGGATCTTTTCTGCCAGGCCGCCGGCGACAGTGGCTTCCAGCATTTCCGTATAGTCATTGCTGGAATAGAGGGTGCGCAGGTACTCCTCGAAGTTGGTCTCCCGCTGGGAGCGGTAGGTGTCCGCATAGATGGTGGCGCTCAGGTTGTTCAGCTCCATTTTGGCGCCGTTGCGGATGTTGATGCAGGTGATCCGCACCGAGGCGTACAGAAGCAGGAAAGAGATGAGCATGACGACTCCGACCACAAAGAAGCAGGCAAAGAAAGTGATCTCGCCCCGCTCGTTGCGAAGTGACCGGCGCAGCCGTAAGAAAAAACGATTCATAGGCCACCTCACTTCCAATAGTGCTCGCTGACACCGGAGCCGCGGGCCACCACCGTGATGTTGACCAGATCCAGGTTCCAGAAGCCGCCCAGTTTGGCCTCGCCCTCAATGGTGATATAGAAGGGCGTCCCCAGCTGGATGGCCCGGGACATCCCGGACGGCGTAGGCGTCTTGTATGTGGCGTCGATGGAGTATGTGATATTCTCCGCACCCTCG
>QWCE01002750.1_pt1 | contig 21055 bp, 18 predicted proteins | sample 1972531 | NCBI WGS metagenome assembly QWCE01 (sample SAMN09866716, study PRJNA288562) | Human gut metagenome isolate term4_stool, whole genome shotgun sequencing... | reverse complement strand
AATCGATTCTTTGTGCGCTGTTTCGCACGAACTTCTCCATTTAGGTCTGGATGGCGAACCCATCTACTCCGACCGTTTCCGCCAGTTGAATACGGATGTGTATCATCGTTGTGAGCATCTTTTCGGTTCACACGGACGTACTCTTGAAGAGGAAGCTTCTCTTTGTATCGCTTTGTTGACCGGCTATAATGCTACCATTTATAATCACGGTGATAAGGAAGATAAAATCCAGTCGGTTCTCGATCGTAGTTGGGATATCTTGGATACACTTCCCGCCTCGCTTTTGAAATGCCGTTTGTTGGTAGCCTGTTACGCCGAGGTCTTTGACGAAGAGCTGGCAGCGGAGGCACACGCAATAATAGACGGTTGGAAGGAGCGGGAATTGACAAGGGAGGAGCTTGAGATGGTGGAGCATTTAAAGAGTTTGGAGGAAAATCCGTATCCGAATATGGATATGGAATAATATCATTTGTGAAGTATTTATCTCGTTGAATAGTGAAGTCACGTTTTGGCTGAGGCCTCGCCATAAGTGATTTATCTATATAATTATCTTTGTTTCTTAACTATTAAAATTCAGCATTATGAAAAAACAATGGTTTGTATTTACTTCTCTTGAGAATCCACAAGAGACGAAAACAGCTTCTCCGTATCTTGATTATCTGACTTGGAATACTAAAGGCCGTTGGACGGCGGAGTACAAAGATGGCAAGTTCTATCATTATGAAAATGGTGCTAAGGATAAATGCCATACAGATTCCATCTTGAATTACATATCGGATGCGGGTGAGAACTGGCAGATGAAGATAGAGGGTGATCATTTTGTCCATGCTCCCAATGGTGACTATTCACGTGCGCATACAGACACGGTAATGCATTATATTGGTTGGGATGGCCGTAAGTGGCGTGCTGAACTTCTGACTTTGATTGACAATCTTCATCCAGAACTGGCTTCCGACTGTCCGGAAGGTATGCTCCTCAAAGCTGACAATGCGGATGCGGTTTATTTGGTTCAATTCGGTAGCCTCCATCACATTCCCAATCCGGATGTTTATTTTGCCTTATTTCCTGCCTGGGATAAAATCACGGTGAAAAGTCCGGAGGAAGTGAATGCTATTCCTTTGGGTATTCCTCTCTCTTTGGATGCTTGTCTGATTAAAGCCAATGACTCTGATCCGGTGTATCTGAGTACGAATGGTGTGAAAAGTCACATTAAATCTGTAGAAGATTTTAATAAGGTCGGTTTCGATTGGGATAAAATCAAGGTGATGTCTCCGGCAGAAGTGGATGCAATCCCTACTGCTCCGGAATATGAGATCGTTAATTGGTAATTCATTCGGTTGAAAATAAAATCATAAGGGGGAGGATGTTTTCTTTCCCCTTTTGCGGACCCTCTTTATTTATCATAAATATAATTAGTTATTAGTTTATATTTAACTTAGACTTTGGTTGAACGATTCGTTTTTACATAGGTGATGTGAAAAGTAAAATCTTTTTCTAAATACATACATCGTAATAAAATGTCGGCTACTGAATCCCGAACTGCTAAAAGCATAAAGAACGCTAAGGTTGCGTTATTTTTCTATTTTATAAATTTACTCCTTCAGTTTTTTTCCCGGAAAATATTTTTAGAATATTTGGGCGCAGAAGTGTTAGGATTAAATACTACAGCTCAGAATTTACTTGGATTTTTAAATTTAGCAGAATTGGGGATTGGCAGTGCAGTAGCATATAATCTCTATAAACCTATTTTTGAGAAAGATATACAAAAAGTTAACGAAATAGTTTCTGTACAGGGTTGGTTATATCGGCGAGTAGCTTATGTCGTTATAATTGGAGCTTGCTTACTGATGTGCTTTTTTCCGTTAATATTTGCGAAAGCTGAAGTTCCTTTATGGTATACTTACGGTTCATTTGTTGTTTTGTTAGTTGGTGCACTTCTTAGTTATTTTATTAATTATCGGCAAATTGTTTTGACCGCTAATCAAAAAGAGTATAAAATAACACTTAATGTACAGGGGTTTAAAATATTGAAAGTAGTCTTTCAAATACTTGCTATCCGTTATTTGGTAAGTGGGTATGTCTATTGGATGTTTTTAGAGTTTCTTTTTTCAATTATTGCCGCAGTAGTTTTAGATAGGATTTTGAAGCGAGAATATCCATGGTTGAAATCCGTCCCTGGACAAGGTAAGGAATTGAAGAAAAAGTATCCTGAGATAATTACAAAAACGAAACAAGCATTTTTTCACCAAATAGGGGGATTTGTGTTAAGCCAGACCAGCCCGCTGATTATTTATGCTTATGCTTCATTAACATTGGTAGCTATTTATGGTAATTATATGTTGATTGTTATTGGAGTAACAATGTTGGTAAATTCGTTGTTAAATAGCGTTGGTGCCGGGATCGGAAACTTAGTGGCTGAAGGGGATAAGAAACGAATAAAAAAAGTATTTTGGGAGTTGACTTCTTTTCGTGTCTGGCTGTCATCTGTTGTTTGTTTTGGTGTTTATAAGTTGGGGCACTCTTTTATTATACTTTGGGTAGGTGAACAGTTTGTTTTAAAACAGTCTGCTTTTATAGTCCTTATTCTCATAACTTTTATTTCGTTATCTCGGACTAATGAAATTTTCTTGTTTGCATATGGGCTATTTCAAGATATATGGGCACCTATTGCTGAAGCTATATTGAATTTGGGATTATCTATTTTGTTGGGGTATTTCTTTGGGCTAACAGGCATTTTGCTAGGTGTCGCTATCAGTTTGTTGATAATAGTATGTGGATGGAAGCCTTATTTTCTTTATAAATCGGGTTTTAGGGAATGCATATGGGAATATGTTTTACACTGGGGAAAGTATCTTCTTTTAATAATAATTTCTTTTTCTGTGACTTCTGCTTTATCGAATATATTACTTGTAATGGATGTGTCATCTTACTTTTCATGGGGGATCTATGCATTGGGACTTTTGTTATTGTATTCAATGATTAGTCTTTTTTTATTCATTTCTACAGATGCTGCTTCGCGTTCATATGCAAAAAGATTCTATACTTTCTTTACTTCTAATAGAAAGGTTTGAAAGGTTTTAAGTATAAATACACTGTGATATGAAAAATGATATTGTTTTATTTCTCTTTATTAAGGATATAACTTTGGGAGGGGGAGCAGAGCGGGTAGTAGTTAATATGGCCAATGAGTTTGCTGAAATATATGGCAGGGTACATATAATAAGTAAATACAGAAAAAACCCAGAGATAAAATATGCTTTAAATCCTTTAGTTATGGTGCATTATCTCAAACCGAAATCAAAGTATGATACATGGAGATGGCAGGATAATCCGGTAACTAGACTAATGGGGACTTGGATCTACTCATTGGGATTTACCAGGAATATGTATCGTATTGTAGAGGAATATACGCAGCCCCAAGATACGGCTGTTATTCTTTTAAATAGTTATGAGATTCCTCTGTATCACAAAAGACATACTGTTTTAGTAGGTGTTGATCATTGCTCTTTTCCGTATATGGTGGATGCATACCGAAGGCAATCGTGGCTACGTCAGATATACTCTTATTTTGAGAGACTGCTTCCACGGAATATAGATATAGTGACTTGTCTTACTGATGCTCAATTAAATGAATGGAAGTCTTTAAATAGACCTGTGTATGTAATGCCAAATTTTGTGGGAGAGATACCATATAGAATACCTACATATGCTTCACGCAAGAAAATTATTTTATCTATGGGGCGCATGTGGGACGATATTAAAGGGTTTGATCGACTAATAAATATATTCTCAAAAGTAGTTGCTCAGTTCCCTGACTGGAAACTTAGGATATTAGGCGAAGGGGTTCTAAAAGAAGAATATGAGAAAATGATTGATGAAAAGGATTTAAGAGCTTATGTTGAGATATTAGATTTTACACAAAATCCATTATATGAATATCAAATGGCTTCTATTTATGCTGTGTGTTCACGTTTTGAAGGATTTTCTATGGTACTAGCCGAAGCTATGGTGAATGGTCTACCCGCAATCTCTTATAAAACGTTTGGTCCCAACTCTATTATAAAGGATTCAGTGACAGGGTATTTAGTTTCCAATGGCGATGAAAAATCTTACTGTGAACGATTAATTCAAATGATGGAAGATTGTGATCTTAGAGAACAGATGGGGAAAGATGCCCGAGAAGACATTATAAGTCGTTTTTCTCCAAGTGTCGTTGTGAAAAGATGGATTGATTTATTTGATAAAATATGAATATATCTATTATTGTTCCTGTTTATAAAGTTGAACATTTCGTTGAGCGCTGTATTACCACCATTATAAATCAGACTTATACGGTAGATGTAGAATGTATCATTGTTGATGATTGTTCTCCTGACAATAGTATGGAAGTGGTAGAAAAAATTATAGCTCATTATAATGGTCCGATACAATTTCAGCTGTTATCCCATGAATATAATAGAGGTTTGGCTGCGGTTCGTAATACTGGTATGCGTGCTGCGACTGGGGATTATATTATCCATATTGATAGTGATGATTATTGTGAGTTGAATATGCTGGAAAGTATGTATTTGAAGGCTTTGGAGGAGAATGCAGATATAGTTATTGCTGATTATTTCATAGATCATGTAAATGATAACATAGAATATGTAGAACAAAAATGTGATGTGGATAATGTATCTAATATAAAAAAACTTCTCAATGGAGAGTTGGGAGGGTATATGTGGAATAAATTGATAAAAAGAGAAATTATACAAGAGAAACATATACATACTGTTGAGGGAGTGGATTATGGAGAAGATTTTCTTTTTTCAATCTCTTTGTTTTTCTTTGCGAAGAAAGTCGTTTCCATTCATCAAGCATTTGTACACTATTGTCAATATAATCCAAATTCTTATTGTAAGAATAGAACTCTAAAGAGTTTTAATGATTCTATTAATAGTAGTTTGCTGATAGAAAGTAGAATAAAGGAATATGGATTAATCGATTTATGTTATAAGGAATTATATTCAAAAATATTGAGTACAAAGATAAGCCTATTGGTATTCAATGAAGGCTGTCTACGTAGGAAATGTAATGCTTCTCTTTGTATAAAAAGAAAGTATATACTTTCTGCTATGTATGTGAATGTATTTTGGAAAATTTGTTTGTTGCTAGCTTCATATAATATTTTATGGATATATACTCCAATAAAGAGTATATTAAATATGCGAAATAAAATCTTGACATGAAACGTATAAAAATTAAATTTGTTGATTTTTGGCCTGGATTTGATTTAGATTCTAATTTCATAGTGAAGACTTTATCAATAAAATATGAGGTAATTCAGGTAGAGTCTCCAGATTATTTGTTCTTTTCTTGTTTTGGCTTTACTCATTTATCATATGAGTGTGTAAAAATATTGTTTGTTGGGGAAAATTTAGTGCCGGATTTTAATATCTGTGATTACGCATTAGGATTTGACTATTTGAGTTTTGGTGACCGTTACTTAAGATTACCTTTATATGTAACTTATGATAGTTTTGAGTGTTTGAAGGAAAGTAAACTAATCGATAATGAGAAATTGCTAAATAGAGAATTTTGCAGTATTGTTGTCTCTAATAATCATTTAGCAGATCCTATGCGCGAACGTTTCTTTCAATTATTATCAGAATATAAAAAAATAGATTCTGGTGGGAGAGCTTGGAATAATATTGGAGGGCCGGTGGATAATAAATATGAATTTATAGCTAAGTATAAGTTTAATATTGCCTTTGAAAATAGTAGTGTAATGGGATATACGACGGAGAAAATAATGGAACCGATGACTGTAGGCTCTATCCCGATATATTGGGGGAATCCTTTAATTAGTAATGAGTTTAATACGAAATCTTTTGTGAATTTGCATGATTTTAAGTCATTGGAGGAAGTGGTGGAAAAGATTATGATACTTGATACTATAGAGGAAGAATACTTAAAGGTGTTGAAGGAACCTTGGATTGTAAATGACGATATTTTGAAATGGAGAGAAAAACTTTTGGATTTTTTATCGTCCATTATTGAAAAACCCTTATGCAGCGCTAAATATCTGGTAAAGTATGGCCGTTCTGAAATGTATAGAAGGAATATGTTAATGTCTGAATGGTGCAATAATAGATTTAAAATAGGACGTTGGGTTTATGTTGTAAAAGAATCACTATTTAATACTCATTGAGATGAATTCTATAATGGTTTCAATAATAATCCCCGTTTATAATGTAGAAAAATGTATTGGTAAATGCTTAGAGTCTGTTTTTACCCAATCTTATACTAATATAGAATGTGTTATCGTAAATGACGCAACTCCGGACCATTCAATGTCCATTATCAATGATTTATTAAGTCTTTATTCTGGAGATATTAAATTTAAAATAATAGTCCATGAATATAATAAAGGATTATCTGCGGCTCGTAATACGGGAGTGACAAACGCTACAGGAGATTATGTCTTTTTCTTGGATAGCGATGATGAATTACCAGAAAGATCGATAGAGTCATTTATTAGGTGCTTGGATAAATATGGAAATGTAGATTTTTTAATTGGAAATTTTGATGTAATTGGTGATTTTTATTACAAATTATTGCACTCTGAAATACTTTTAAGATCTAATGATGAAATTTTGAGAAGGTATATTTCTGGGGATTTGTATGTGATGGCTTGGGGTAAGTTAATAAACCGTTCGTTTTTTACAGAGAAAGGAATTTGGTTTATTGAGGGCATTTTACATGAGGATGAATACTTTTCTTTTTGCCTTGCTATGAAATCGAATACTGTTGTTATGATTGAAGATATTGTATATCGATATATTATTCGTCGTAATGATTCTATAACAGCTTCGAAAAGTAAAAGAAATTATTGGGATTATCTGAAAGTGATAGAAATGAAAATCCAATTGGCGCAAGAAATGAAAGTTTCTATAAAAGGGATGTATTCTTATTTGATGTCTATACTATATGGTTTTGTAACTTATATGTTTGAAAACAACTGTTTAAGTATGAGAGATAAAAGGACTATGCTAAAGCAAATTAGATGTTTGAAAAAAGATATAAAGCTGAATGATAGGAATTTATCTATGCGAGATTGTATAAAAGGAATGATTATAAAATATTCTTGGACTATTTTGTGTATTGTTGCTAATGTTAGAAAAGTAAAAAGTAGAATGAATGTCTTAAAATAGTATGGAGGATTTAGTATTAATTTCCATAATCGTACCTGTTTATAATACTGGTCGATTTCTGAAAAGATGTTTAGATAGTTGTCTTTCACAGACTTATCAGTATGTTGAAATTGTCGCTATTGATGATGGTAGTACAGATAATAGTTTGGAGATATTATTGGATTATTCACGAAAGGATCAGAGAGTTCGGGTCATTAGTAAAAGTAATGAAGGATTGATCTTAACAAGAAAACGTGGCGTCATAGAAGCTTTGGGGCGATATATCTTTTTTTTGGATAGTGATGATTATATTCCTCAAAACTCCATCGAAATATTATTTTCTGCATTAAAATCAGCTAAGGCGAAAATGGTCATGGGGCAAGCGTACTATTTTTGGGATGATGGGAAGTTTGCATTAAAAAATAAATATGATCCGATTGGGGAGTCAGATATTGAATTGTATGCTTCTCTGATGCAAGGGCGTATTGGAGGACATATATGGGGGGCATTAATTGAGAAAAAAATATTTGATTTGATCGATTTTCCGAAAGAGTTGATTGTTGGTGAAGACTTGGCTTTACAAATGCAGTTGAGGTATCTTACGACCAAAATTGTTTATATTCCGGATGTAGTATATTATTATTATCAAAATTCTGGCTCTATAATGCATAAACAAACGGAAAAAATATTACGATCTCATTTAGCGTTTTGTAAATGGCAGATACGATATGTTGATACATTATCCTTTAAAGGAGATGCTTTAATTCAAGGAACTTTGGCTTATAGCGTTTTGAACGGGCTTTTCACATTTATATTTAATGGGGGACACCAACAAGAATATTGTGACTATGTGAAAATGGTTAATTCAACTTATTTGAGAAATCGGTTTGCAAAAGCTAACTTACCTTTTTATAAATGGGGAAGTCTCTATTTAAATGCTTTCTTTCCTTTTTGGGGAACCCTTCTTATTCGAAGTTTGTATTATCTGAGAATTACAGTTAAACGATAAATGATCGTGTTTTATTCTCGATAGTATAGCTTTATAATTTAATACTTTGTTCTTGTATACTTATATTCTATTATGTAGCAAAGGCTGCGAATAAAAATTGCGATGATAAATAGTAATTATAAGCAGTGTTTTGAACTAGTAAAAAGCGATTACTTTAGATATAGAGGAAAAGATTCTTCTTGGTTGTTAATCATACTTTATGCTTGTTGGAATCATTCTTTCGCTTACTCTGTTTGGCTACGATTTTCTTCAAAAACAGGATGGCTTTATCCTTTGAGCTGTTTTATGTTGAATAGATTGTCTCGTAAATATGGCTTGCAAATTCCTCGTAATACCCAAATTGGTTATGGACTGTATATTGGTCATGGGATAGGGATAGTCATAAATCCTACGACAATCATAGGAAATAATTGTAATTTGAGTCAATTTACGACGATCGGCTCAAATCATGGAAAAGCTGCAATTATAGGAGATAATGTCTATATTGGACCTTCGGTGTGCATTGTTGAGAATGTAATTATAGGTAATAATGTAACGATCGGGGCAGGTGCTGTTGTGGTTAAAGACGTGCCTGACAATGCAACGGTAGCTGGCTGTCCGGCTAGAGTTGTATCTTATAAAACTCCGGGGCGATACATTCATAATAGATATATAATAGAAAAAGGAAGATAGTTTATGCCAAAAGTATCTGTTTTAACTCCTGTGTATGGTGTCGAAAAATACATTCGGAAGTGTGTTAATTCATTGTTTTGCCAGACCTTGCAAGATGTAGAGTATATTTTTGTGGATGATTGTACACCAGATGGGAGTGTAGCTGTTATAAAAGAGGTTTTAGATCAATTTCCCAATTACAGATCTAAGGTAAATATTTTACATCACTTAGAGAATCGAGGCTCTGCTGCGGCCAGGAATACGGCCTTAGAAGCTGCATCAGGTGACTACATTATTGTCATTGATGGAGATGATTATATAGAGTCTACAATGCTGGAAGATTTGTATAATATGGCTATAAAAGAGAATGCCGATATTGTTATTTCCGATTATTGGATTGATTATAAAAATAAAATAATATATAAGAAGCAGTTTGCTCCTTCCGTGGGAATGGATTGTTTGAAGGATTTGCTGAACGGTAAGTTGCATGCCTCAACTTCTAATAAACTAATCGCTAAAAAATTATTTATAGAAAATAATATAGAACATGTTGAGGGAGTTAATGTCTGTGAGGATATGTCTATACTATTTCGCTTATTTTATTATGCAAAGAAAGTGGCATATTGTCCACATGCTTATTTACATTATGTACAGTATAATACTTCTTCTTATACAAAACGGCTTTCAGAGAGAGTTCGCCAAAATATTATTAGTGTAGTTGATCTTATTTATGATTTTTTTATTAATAACAACGTGAGGGATAAAGATTTGTGGCAAGCTTTTGAATATTATAAACTGACTGTGAAGTCTATTTTGCTGATATCAAGTGGCAGGAAAGAAAGAGAGAAATATTATACTATATATAATGACTCTGTTCAACATTTAAATACGCATCCCGGATTGGCCATATATTATAAATGGATTGTGCGTATGGCTTCTGAAAATAATGTAGTCAGACTCAGTTCGTTTTTGTTCCTTTTTAATATAATAAGGAGATGGATAAAATGAAATGGAGTAATATTCAAATTTTTACTCTTTTGTTTTTTATATCTCCATTATTGAGCTTTCCATTAATTATATATTACGTTTATCATGGAAAGAGGTATGCTTATACTTTTTTAGCTTTATTTTTAGGGTTTATTGCTTTATTGTATGCTCCTACACATGATTTGTTTCGGCATAATTTATTTTATTATGATTGTGTTTCTTCTGTAGTAGACAATGGAGTTGTATTTAAGCAAGACTTGATATTGTACACCTTAACAGCTTGGTTTGCAAAGTGGAATATCAATTTTGAATTTATTCGGTTTCTATTTGTTTTTATTTCATATCAATTATATTTCTTAGTCTATCTTTCTTTACAAGAGAAAAATGGATTCTTGAAAAACAGTAGAAGTACTAGTTTTTTCTTGTTCTTGTTGTTATTATTTTCTATACGTTTCTTCGTGATATGCTGTGGGTTACGTCAAGGGATGGCAACAGCTTTGGCAATATATGGAGCCTATGTATTGTTAGTGGAAAACAGAAAAATAGCATATTTATTTTTGGTATTGGCTCCTCTTACTCATTTGTCCTTGCTATTGGTATCTTTAAGTGTCCTGTTAATTAAAATAAATGTGATTCGCTTTAACTTTAAAATAGGGTTGTCTTTAGCCGTAATACTATATTGGTTGAGTTTAGTGCTTATGGGGTATTTGGCATCCATATTGGGTGGAGATGTAGGAAATGCTATAGAGGTATATACTACAGGGTATTGGGGAAGTGGAGGAGAAGCAGAAGGTCAAATATCTTTTAATGGATTGGTTGCTTCTTCTTTTAATAAAATTCAAATGCTTCCATTACTTTATTTTTTGTATAAAATGGAAATAGCTAACAGATATTATTCTTTTGTTATAGTTTGTTTTATTTTCTGTGCTGTAACCTTACCTTATTTTGCAGTTGTTGATCGGATGATAATGCTTTTTGTTACTTCTTCTATTATTTATTTTTTGAAAAATTATAATGGCAGTCAATTTCATGGAAAAATAGCTAAAGTTGAATTTGTTTTAGTCGCTATTTTCTTTTCTATTTCTTTATATGCGGAGAGAGGGACAATGCGTTTAAGTCGTGAATATAAACTTTTAGCTCCTGTTCCATATATAATGTCGAATAATTTTAGCGAGCAGTGGCTTTGGGAGAATATGGATAATTGGAGAAAGTGACTTGATTATGAAAATAGCTTATATTGTACCTGCTCTAGTTAATAGGGGGCCTGTTATTGTTGTGAAAGAATTAGTGAATCAAATGTTGAAAGCAGGTAATGAATGTTGGGTCTTTTACTTTGATGGCATGACAGAACTTACTTTCCCTTGTCCAACTATTCGAGTACATTTTTTTGAAAAAATTGAGTTTGATCGATTTGATATTGTACATACTAATGGCTTACGCCCTGATATATATGTTTATTTTCATAGATCAAGTTGTGATAAGGCGCGATTTTTGACAACTATCCATAGCTATGTATTACGAGATCTCACTTCTCAATATAATAAATTAGTAGCTTTTGTTTTTGGAAATCTGTGGATGAGATTATTGAAAAGACATGATTTGATTGTTTCTTTAAGTGAAGATGCCATGAAATATTATTGCAAATGGTTTGATAAATCTCACCTAACATATGCCTATAATACTCGAGAGCTTTCTTTGAATGCGATTTTAACTTCAGAGGAAAAAAAGCAGATACTTGATTTTAAGGGTGAATGTATATTGATTGGAGTTAATGCGCTTTTATCACCGATTAAAGGTATTGATTTGTTGATAAGGAGTCTTGAGGTATTGCCTGAATATAAACTATTCATTGTGGGCGATGGTAAGTCTAGAAAGTACTTATGTGATTTGGTTGAAAAATGCAAATTGGGAAATAGGGTAATGTTTGTTGGATACAAAAGAGATGCATATCGTTATTTATCTTACTATGATATATTTGCAATGCCTAGTCGAAGTGAGGGCTTTCCTTTGGCTTTGTTGGAAGCCGCTGCGATAAAAGTGCCTACAGTATGTTCCAATATTCCAATATTTAAAGAAATTTTCAATTCTACCGAGGTGGCTTTTTTTGAACCTGAAAACATTGATGATTTAGCAAGGGCTATCATGAATGCGAAATATAATTTAGAAATGGCTGATCTTATGAATAGGAGGTATCTATCAATGTATTCCCCAGCCGTGTTTGCTGAAAGGTATATTGATATATATATGTCTTTGATGAAATAGACCCTAGTTTGAATATTATGAAATTCACCGTTTTAATGTCTGTCTATAGTAAGGAAAATCCTTATTATTTAAAATTAGCTTTAGATAGCATTTATGAATCGTCTTTATTACCTAATCAAGTAGTAATTGTAAAAGATGGTTGTTTAACAAAGGAATTGGAGGATGTCTTGGATCATTATACTGAAGTGGATTACTTGTTATTAGATGAAAATAAAGGACTTAGCTGTGCTTTAAATGCAGGACTTTCTATTTGTAAAAATGAGTTAATAGCTCGTATGGATACAGATGATATTTGTCATTCAGAACGTTTTAGAAAGCAGATAAATTATTTAAAGCAGAATCCTTCGGTTGATATTGTGGGAACTTATGCTGTAAGGATTGATGCTGACAATAAACAGTGTGGAATATTAAAAGTTCCAATAACACATACAGATATTTCCAAATATATCTGGGCATGTCCTTTTATACATCCTACTGTTATGTTTCGGAAGTCCAGTATAGAACGAGTGGGAGGATATAATCCAAATTCAGGTTTGCGGCAAGATGATTATGAACTGTGGTTTAGATGTGCTTTTTATAACTTGAATTTTGCTAATATTCCTGAGGTATTATTTTATTATCGTTTTTTTCAAAATAGCGTTAGTAAGAATAATGTAAAAGTTGGATGGGATCGTTTAAAAGTCGGTATAAAAGGATGTCGTAAGTTGCATTTACCTGTATGGACTTATTTAGGGGTTGCAACTCCTCTTTTTAGGGCTATACTTCCTTATCCATTTAATATTTTATTTAATAATTTGATGGTTAAATTTAATCCTCGGAGTAAGTGATTCTATCTTACTGTTTTGTGTGTATTTATAGTGGAAAATGATGAATGTTCTGATTACAGGTATTAGTGGATTTGTTGGCTCTAATTTAGTAAGTAAATTAGTTAATGATTATCGTTTTTATGGATTAGATATTATAAATTTTGATAGAATTAATGTGTCTAAAACTTTTTCTTGGCTAGATATCGAATCCACATCTTTTCCTTTTCAAACTCTTCCCCAATTCGATGCCATTATTCATCTTGCCGGAAAGGCCCATGATACGAAAAAACAATCGGCCGCTCAGTTCTATTTTGATATCAATACCGGTCTGACTCAAAAGATATTCGACTTCTTTTTGGAGTCTTCCGCCAAGAAATTTATTTTCTTTAGTTCGGTGAAAGCTGCTGCCGATAGTGTAGTAGGAGACGTGCTTACCGAAGATGTGATTCCTACTCCGGTCGGTCCTTATGGGGAGAGTAAGATTAAGGCGGAAGAATATATAAAAAATCATTTTATGTTTCCAACTGCTTCTATTGGTGAGGATCGGTCTTTGCGGTTGGAGAAAGATAGGGGGAGGATGCCCAAGAATAAACAGGTGTATATTCTTCGTCCCTGCATGATTCACGGACCGGGAAATAAAGGGAATCTGAATTTATTATATAATGTAGTGAAAAAAGGAATCCCTTGGCCTCTTGGCGATTTTGATAATCGTCGTTCGTTTACTTCAATCGATAACCTTTGTTATGTGATTGAGGGGCTTTTGAATCAGGATGTACCTACGGGCATTTATCACATGGGGGATGATGAAGCTTTGTCAACAAATGAATTGATTGCCATCATGTGCGAGGCAATGGAAAAACAACCTCGTATCTGGAAGATGAATAAGCGTTTTATGGAAGCTTGTGCCGGATTGGGCACTTTACTCCACTTGCCTTTAAATACCGAAAGACTTCGTAAACTGACGGAAAATTATGTGGTAAGTAATGCTAAGATCAAAGCAGCTTTAGGTATCGATAAATTACCTGTCACTGCTAAAGAAGGATTAATGAAGACTATTCGTTCATTTGAAGAAACTGAATAACTTATGTATTATCTGATAATCTTAGTTCTGCTATTTTTGGCAGAACTTTTTTATTTTCGTATTGCCGATAAATGTAATATTATCGACAAACCGAACGAACGGAGTTCGCATACCCGGATTACTCTGAGAGGTGGAGGAATCATATTCTATTTGGGTGCATTGACTTTTTTCCTGACGAATCAGTTTGAATACCCTTGGTTTATATTGGCTTTGACCTTGATCACTTTTATCAGTTTTGTAGATGATATCCGGTCTACTTCGCAGGGTTTGCGTTTAGTCTTCCATTTTACGGCAATGGCCCTGTTGTTCTATCAATGGGGATTGTTCAGTTTACCTTGGTGGACGTTGCTTGTCGCTCTGATTGTCTGTACGGGGATTATCAATGCCTATAACTTTATGGATGGCATTAACGGCATTACCGGCGGGTATTCATTGGTTATCCTGGTTTCTTTGGCATATGTGAATGCGGAAGTGATCTCCTTCACAGAACAGAGTTTTATTTATACGATGATTTGTTCTGTGTTGGTGTTTGACTTCTTTAATTTCCGTAAGAGAGCGAAATGCTTCGCCGGTGATGTGGGTTCGGTCAGTATAGCTTTTGTAGTCCTGTTCCTGATCGGGAGTTTGATTCTTCAAACGAAAGATTTCAGCTGGCTTGTATTGCTTGTTGTGTACGGAGTGGATAGTGTGTTGACGATCGTACACCGCCTGTTACTACATGAAAATATTGGTTTGCCTCACCGGAAACATTTGTATCAGATTATGGCTAATGAATTGAAGATTTCTCATGTAACTGTATCATTGACTTATATGTTCGTACAAGCCATGGTTGTGGTAGGATATCTGGTATTACGAGAGCATGGATATTATTATTTATTAGGGATTATCTTACTGTTGGGTATGTTATATCTTCTATTTATGAAGAGATTTTTCTATTTACATAAATCTAATTAATCAGTTATGAAAAATATAACAGAAAATGATTTTTAATATGCAGTAGATTGGTTGGAATTGGAGAGGCTATCAGTGGTGTTTTGTTAATTGAGATTCTGTTTGGGGGAACTATTCTTTTCTATCTTTGTTTTTAAAGAAAAACGTATAGAACACAATTTCCTCAATATCTATGTTGACATTTACCGATAACTTTGAGAATGATAAAGAGTTGATACTCCGTGATCATTTGGCACTTGAAAGAACAAAGTTGGCCAATGAAAGAACTTTGTTTGCATATATCCGCATGGCACTTTATCTCTTGACTGTAGGAATAGGGATCTTTCAAGTTGAAAGTATCTCACGTCTGCATGGGCTGGCGTGGGTGTGTATTATGGCCGGGATCATTTTATTCTTTTTAGGCTTTGTCCGCTTCGGGCAGATGAGAAAGCATCTGAAACAGTATACGAAAACATGTCGTGAGGCTGAGAGTAAGTCATTGCAGGAGAAGTAATCCCTGTTCTCAATCATCCAATCCGATTGGTTTGTTTTCGTGTATTTCTATGGTTTTGGTGGCTACCGCATATTCATCGGGGAAAATCTTACCACCCATTTCGTTTGCCCATGCTTTGGTGAACTCTGCGCCTGTATATATGATGATGGAAGAATAATAAATCCACGTAACGAAAACGACCATGAATGCTGCTGCTCCGTAAACGGTTCCTACGTTTGCAATCCCTATATAAAATGAGATTCCCCATTGACCTACCAGTAGCAGTAATGTGGTCACAATCGCTCCAATAAAAACATCTCTGCTTTTTATTTTGGCATCGGGCAATATTTTGAAAATCAATGTGAAAATGATGGCCGTTACACCTATATTTATAATGATTCCTACTACCTGAACCAATGACCCGGCTATTTCAGGATAATTAACCATAAACTTTTTACTCAATTCTCCGATGATGCTGGTGATGGTAAATGTAATCAGAAGGATGAAAGCAAATACAAGTATTATGGAAAAAGAGAGTATTCTGTTTTTGATAAACTTGAGCCAGCTTTTTTTAGGAACAGCTTTTATTCCCCAGATTGTGTTCAATGAACTTTGTATCTCTGCAAAAATAGTGGTAGCACCGAAAATAGAAATGCCTAAGCTGACAATGGCAGCAGATCTGGAAGAATCTGTATTTTCTGCATTTTCTATAATGGAGCGAAGTGCTTCGGTAATTTCCGGTCTTACAATGGGTTGTAACTGGACATAAAGCTGGTTGGCCAAATCCATATGGAAAAAGACTCCGACAGTGACCAGGAGAGAAAGAAAAGGGATAATTGAAAACAATGTCGCATAAGCCAATGAAGCGCTCAGCCTCATAACGCTGTCGTCTATAAATCCCCAAACTGTATCTTTTATTATTTTGAACAGTAGGGGTAAGCTAAGCTTTTTCTTTCTCTCCGAATGAATTTCCATTTTAACTTTTCTTTATCCAAACGGCAATATTACGGGCATTAACAGAGAATTTTCCGTTTCCTTTCTCATCTAAAGTGACCTCTTCGGGAATGCTTCCGGTGATTTCATGCCATACTTCACCTTCATGTTCCTCACCCGGATTCATCATTTTGCTACCGGCTTCATCATTTGACATTAAGAAGACCAGACCGGAGCCGGTGTGTTCTTTATCTCCCGTACGGATGAAACCAATGGTAGAAGGATGGTCGAAATATTCGATTTGATCACCGTAGGCATATTTTCGCCTTGCATTCAGTAAAATATCAATGATCGGGGCATGGGGAGACTTTTCGCCTTTTACACCATAATAGTCTCCATAGAACAGGCAGGGATAACCGTTTTTCATCAATAATATCAAACCATAGGCCAGTGGCTTGAACCAGTTCTCTATTTGTGATTCTAACGAACTGCCCAATTGTGAATCGTGATTGTCGACAAAGGTGACTGCTAAATCGCAATGATGTTCGACCAATGTGCCCTTCAAGATATTCTGCAAATCATAATTTTTGCCTTCCTGTGAAGCCTGAAACATATTGTAATGTAACGGAACATCAAATAAGTTGACTTTATGGCCCACAGATTCTATGTATGCATCGAGTGTTTTCAGATCTCCGTTCCAGTATTCACCTACAGCGTAAAAGTTGTTTCCTCTTTCACTCCTTACCGCATCCAGAAATTGTGCGATGAACTTATCCTTCATGTGCTTGATGGCATCCAAACGCATTCCGTCAAGGTTCAGTTCTTTGGAAACCCATTTTCCCCAGCGATTCAGTTCGGCAATTACTTCCGGATGATCCAGATCGATATCGTTACATAGCAGGAAATCATAGTTTCCATTTTCGCTATCTACACCCTCGCTCCATGCTTTGCCTTCTCCTTGTATCTGGAAGATGCCGCTCCGCTTTTTGGCATCGTCAAAACCGGTTCCGGAGAAGTGATACCAATGCCATTTGAAATCAGAATATTTATCCTTGCGTCCATGGAAACTATATCCGGTCCAGCTTTGTATCTCGAACGGCTTTCCCAATCCTTGGGTTCTGTCATGGGGATCGACTTCCACAACCATAAATTTTTCAGTGAAATCACCTCCGGCTTTATGGTTGAGTACTACATCCAGATATACTGAAATATGGTTTTTATGTAACTCGTCGATCGCTTCTTTCAATTCATCTTTTGTGCCATACTTCGTTCTTACGGTTCCTTTTTGTTCGAACTCGCCAAGATCATACAAGTCATAGGTTGCATAACCTTCATCTTGTTGCTCGTCGGCTTTATAAGCAGGCGGAATCCAAACTGCTGTCACACCGATTTTATGTAGATGTGATGCGTCTTCTTTTAATTGTTTCCACAACTTTCCATCGTTTGGCAGATTCCATTCAAAATACTGCATCATTACGCCATTTTCCATCATCTTAATGCATTTAATTATCAGCAAATAACAAAAAAAAGCGGCATAAGGTTCCTTTGTATTTGCAAAAAAGCACTTTGGGCTATTTTGCTTTAAAAAGCTATCTGATGTTGACGGTGGCGTGATTATGACTTTCTGTGGCTAAGCTTGTGTGCTGGTGGCGTTATTTATCTTTCCGTCATATCCCCATTTCACGTAGACGGCTCCCCAGGCAAATCCGGCTCCGAAAGCGGTAAAGATCAAATTATCACCTTTTTTGAGCTTATCTTCGAAATCCCATATACATAATGGAAGTGTGCCGGCACTGGTGTTGCCATAGCGTTCGATATTGATCATGACTTTTTCTAATGGCATATCCAGGCGTTGGGCGACAGCATTGATAATGCGTTGATTGGCTTGGTGGGGAATAACCCAGTCGATTTGGTCTTTCGTTAGCTGATTTCTTTCGATAATCGATTCACAAGCATCTGACATATTGGCTACAGCATATTTGAATACTGTACGGCCTTCCTGATAAAGATAGTGCATGTGATTGTCTATCGTAAAATAAGAAGGAGAACATACGGAGCCGCCGGCTTTCATATGTAAAAAAGGGAGTCCTTTGCCGTCTGTTCTTAAAACAGAATCTATAATGCCTAAATGATCCGTAGTAGGTTCCAGTAAGAAAGCTGCTGCACCATCACCAAAAATAGGACAAGTGGCGCGATCGGTGTAATCTATCACCGATGACATCTTATCGGCACCAACTATGATGACCTTTTTGTATCTTCCCGAACGGATAAAGTTGGCTCCGGTCTCCAGAGCATATAAGAAACCACTGCATACTGCCTGCATATCAAAGGCGAATGCATTTTTCAATCCCACTCTTTCACACAGAATGGAAGCTGTTGAAGGAAGCCGATAATCGGGAGTGGTTGTAGCGACAATTACCAGATCGATGTCATCCGGATGGCTTTTTGTACGTTGCATCAATTGCTTCACAGCCTTACGTGCCATGTATGAAGTGCCAAGACCTTCTTCATTCAGAATACGTCTTTCCTTGATGCCAATACGCCCCATGATCCATTCATCGGTGGTATCTACAATTCTGGATATCTCATCATTAGTCAGGATGTAATCGGGTACATATCCTCCAACTCCTGTAATTACTGCATTGATTTGTTTCATTAACTTTGTCTAAATAAGTAAGTTCTTAAGTGGGGGAAGTATAAAATGACTCCGAAAACTTACGACTTTTCGGAATTGCATCTAAAATACCGGGCGCAAATATACAGAAAAGAAAGACTTATTCTATATTTTGTAATCTAAATGCATTGATTTTCGTAGTGAGATTAGGATAAGTTATAATACTGAAAATAGAATTAGGGAAATGATAGAGAAAAGGAGAGGTGGTTTTTGTTTAAAAAGGAAGAAATAATCTATTCTGATTTATACAATAAAAAACTCCTGCAATCATATGACTGCAGGAGTTTGTCAATATAGAATGGCTTAAATTACTTTGCCAAAGCCTGAGCTACGTCAACTGCACAAGCTACTGTACAACCTACCATCGGGTTGTTACCAATTCCTAAGAATCCCATCATTTCTACGTGAGCAGGAACTGAGGATGAACCGGCGAACTGAGCGTCTGAGTGCATACGACCCATTGTGTCTGTCATACCATAAGAAGCAGGACCAGCAGCCATGTTGTCCGGATGAAGAGTACGACCTGTACCACCACCTGAAGCTACTGAGAAGTATGGCTTACCGGCCAATACACGTTCTTTCTTGTAAGTACCTGCAACCGGGTGCTGGAAACGAGTCGGGTTAGTAGAGTTACCTGTGATAGATACGTCCACGCCTTCTTTCCACATGATGGCTACACCTTCACGTACATCATCTGCACCATAGCATTTTACTTTTGCACGAGGACCGTCAGAGTAAGCAATTTCACGTACTACTTTCAGTTCGCCTGTGAAATAGTCAAACTGTGTCTGAACATAAGTAAAGCCGTTGATACGAGAGATGATCTGAGCAGCGTCTTTTCCAAGACCGTTCAAGATACAACGCAGAGGTTCTTTACGTACTTTGTCTGCTTTTGCAGCGATTTTGATAGCACCTTCGGCAGCAGCGAAAGATTCGTGACCTGCCAGGAAAGCGAAACATTTAGTTTCTTCACGCAACAACATAGCAGCCAGGTTACCATGACCGATACCAACCTTACGGTCGTCGGCTACAGAACCCGGGATACAGAATGCCTGCAGACCGATGCCGATAGCTTCGGCAGCGTCAGCTGCATTTTTGCAACCTTTCTTGATAGCGATAGCAGCACCTACTACGTAAGCCCACTTAGCATTTTCAAAACAGATCGGTTGAGTTTCTTCACACGTTTTATAAGGATCAACTCCAGCAGCTTCGCAGATAGCGTTAGCTTCTTCGATGTCTTTGATACCGTTAGCGTTCAAGGCTTCGATGATGCCTTTGATACGGCGGTCCTGACTTTCAAATTTTACTTCTCTAATCATAATTTCTTTTCCTCCTTATATTATTCGTGACGTGGATCAATGTGTTTAACAGCTCCCTGTTCTGCAGTGAAGCGTCCGTAAGTACCGGTAACTTTCTTCAATGCTTCATTCGCATCAGTACCCTTCTTGATTTCGTCCATGAATTTACCCATGTGGACGAATTCGTATCCGCAGATTTCATCGTTTTTGTCAAGAGCAATTGTCTTGATGTAACCTTCAGCCATTTCAAGGTAACGAGGACCTTTAGCCAAAGTACCGTACAATGTACCTACCTGGCTACGCAGACCTTTACCCAAGTCTTCCAGACCTGCACCGATGATCAGACCACCTTCTGAGAAAGCTGACTGAGTACGTCCGTAAACGATCTGCAGGAAGAGTTCGCGCATAGCAGTGTTGATGGCATCACAAACTAAGTCTGTGTTCAATGCTTCGAGGATAGTTTTTCCCGGGAGGATTTCAGCAGCCATAGCAGCTGAGTGAGTCATACCTGAACAGCCGATAGTTTCAACCAGAGCTTCCTGGATGATACCTTCTTTTACGTTCAGAGTCAGCTTACATGCACCCTGCTGAGGAGCACACCAACCCACACCGTGTGTCAGACCTGAAATATCAACAATTTCTTTTGATTTTACCCATTTTCCTTCTTCGGGTATGGGAGCCGGTCCATGGTTAGGACCCTTCTTTACAACACACATGTGTTCCACTTCGTGTGAATAAGTCATAATTAGCTCTTTTTTT
>QWCE01002891.1_pt1 | contig 21100 bp, 24 predicted proteins | sample 1972531 | NCBI WGS metagenome assembly QWCE01 (sample SAMN09866716, study PRJNA288562) | Human gut metagenome isolate term4_stool, whole genome shotgun sequencing... | reverse complement strand
CCTGTCGCTAAGTCCATTGTTCTTGAATTCATATTTACATTTAAAATTTCTGCCATCATTTTTGTTACATAAGGCGGCGTTAGCACTATACCTATTTCCTTGCCATCGCCTAGAGCATATTTTAAAAATTCAGAGTACATCTCTCCCATAATATCCAAGTGCCCAGCCATAGCATCAATAGATATAAATATATTATTAAATATATAAGTAAAAATTTGCTTATTGCTACTTGCCTCTCCATCTAAAAGCTTAGCAACTAAGCCATCTAACTCAGTAGGTTCATCTCTTTGACTATCTTTTGAAATTTCTCTAAAAGACTCTAACATTAAATCTACTTTTTCTTGTTTTATTTGTTTACGCTTTAAAAATTCTTTTATTTGATTTGTAATTAGTATCCCATCTCTTTGACTGTCAGTCTTTGCCCCCAACAAATCATCTGGCATAAGTCCCCTCTGAATCATACTTCCATCGTCATCAATAATATCTTGCATAGACAAAAGCATGCCTGATACGTAAAGCACTCTTTGAGGAGCAGTTATGTTATGATTATGCATAAGCTTGTTTAACTCACCTGCATACTTTTGTAATAATTTTCTACTTGTAATTAATATTTCATGTTTTTCTTCTTCAGTTAAAACACATTCTTCATAAAAATTTGAAAAAGACTTTTCATTTTCTAGAAAATTTATACTTGTATAGCTGTCTATTTGTTTAATAGATTTAAAAGAAGATCCATAAATGTAGTAAATATCAAATTTTACATTTTCTTCATTATCCCCTGCAACGCCAATAGCTATAACTTCTTTATATTTTCCACTGGATATCATCTGCGTGGCATAATGTATTGCGCCATTTGAAGCAAAGTTTCGAATTGATTTCTCATCATCTTTTATACCAGATTTGTTTTTAGATATTAAATATTTGCTTCCCAGTTTATCTTCAAAAATGACAGGAATCTTATATTTTTCCACATGGAAATCTGGTTTGCCAAAATTACTTTTTGTCTTAGTTTTTGCAGATCCTTTAAGAGCCTCTTTCATATATTCAGACATTCCTGACTCTACATTATAATCTTGCAACTTTTTCAATCCGATTTTTGATAGATTTTCTTTTACGTAATCATTTACATCATCTTCAAGTTTCCAATTTTTAATCATTTTTAAACCTCAACTTTTCAAATAATATTAATACTATTATATCATATTTTATATTTTTTTATTATTTATATTATATCACATAATATTCTTTTTAGCCCATAAAAATAGATGTCAAGTACTTTTATCTCTTGACATCTAGCCTACCTCTATTTATCTTTTATTCTTAAAAGTGTCGCTATTGCTTGCTCTTTTGTGTAATGGTTCTTCGGCGAAAATCTTCTCTCGCTTACTCCTTGCATAATTTTTGCTGTATAAACTTTTTTGACGTCGTCTATTGCCCAAGTGGAGATGCTTTGGCTATCTGTAAATCTAATATCGCCTGATACTAAATTCATCCCAAGCTTTTCGCTTAGCTTTGACAAAATCACTGCGGCTTCTTCTCTTTTTATTTTGCCATCTGGATTGAATTTATTATTGTCAAGGCCATGTACTATGCCTTCGTAAGCTAATTTTTCAACTGAGAGCAAAGCGTTGTCATCAAATTTAACTCTGCCTGTAATTTCCTTTTTTGTCATGCTCTCATAAATATTTACGGCGATGCTGCAAAACTCGCCTCTCGTTATATCATCACGATAATTATTTTGAAGTATTGCAGGAACTAGTCCTTCGTCTATGGCTCTTGTGATCTCTTTTTCTGCCCAAGCGGATGGCTTTTGCCAAGCTTTTTGCTCTTTACTATTATTCAAATCGATGCTATATTTTTTATTATTTTTATAAGCATCAAATTTGCCTTTACCAAGATATTCTATCCTATCATATTCAAATTCTACAAGTACTTTTCCGCTTCTATCGATCACGCCGCTTTTTGCATTGTTTGTAGTTGACTGAGAGCCAGCGTACCATTCATTTGCCTTGCTTTTAACGATGGCGTAGTCGTCTTCAAAAACTATGCCTGATGGCCAAACTTCATCTATAATAAAGTCTAGGACCATATTTTGCTTATCATCAAGTAAAGCTAGTTTAGGAACAAGGGTTTCTTTAAGCGCCTCACTTTTTTCGTTTAATACATTTTGCTCGTTTTTTGCATTTAATTTTAAATATCTAGAAAGGGTAATGTATCCAGCCTCATCTACTGCGCTTACCATGCCATCGAAGTGTGCTGGTGTTAAATTTCCACTCATATCGGAAATATAATACTTTTGATCTGTATCGGACTTATCTTTTCCCGCCAATAATAATTTATTCTCAGGTAAAAAGTATATGTCTTTATACTTAAATGGTATTGTGACGCTTTTTTCTTTTGTGTCTATCACGCCGACAAAGCCACTTGCACCATCATTTGAAATGTAAACTATGGCGTAGTTATCTTTTGTTTTGTCAAAGGATATATTGTGTGAAGCGTATTCAAAGTGATAGCCAAGAACTGGTTTAGGCGCTTTTTCAAGCTCTGATACAATCGCATCTATTTCCTTTTGATTTAAACTTATATCGCTTGCTGCGTATGTGCCTTTGCTAAAAGCCACTGTTAAAAATATTAATAAGACTATTTTAAATAAATATTTTTTTATTTTCATTGTCATTTACTCCTAATACCAACTATTTTTAACTATTTGAGTATCATTCTTTACTATAATTTCATTCTTCGCTTACGCCATTGAAGTATTCATCTGTATATAGTACTTCTACTTGTCCTGACCAATTAAGAATAGAACCAATAAAATCATTTATATCTAGTCCTGACATTTCATATATTTCCTCATCCCCAAAAGTTCCACAGGCATCCTCTACAAATACAGTTTCGTAACCTCTATCAGAGGATAAGATGCTACTAAACAAGCAGCAATATTCTGTGTTAAAACCACAGATATATACTTTTGATACTTTATTTCCGCTTAATATTTCTTGAAGATTTGTATTATGAAATGGATTACATGATGATTTTGGTATAACATAATCAGCAGCTTCTCTAAATTCATCTAGCAATTCTACATCGCTTGAGTCTTTATAAAACGGACTGTCGTTGTCGTCCGAAAAGTGTTGAGTTAAGAGTACGATATCGCCTTTGCTTTTAAAATCATTTATTAACAAGCTAATATTCTTTAAAGTGTTTGAGAAATCTTTTTTCTTTAAAATCCCTTTTTGTACATCTAATACGATTAATGCGTTCATAATTGATATGACCTCCTTTTATTATTTATATTATATCACATATCCCCCCCCTCCCTTGTTTATTTTTCTATTATAGTATATAATTTATATATATATAACAAATTTATCTATAAAGGAGTGAGCGCATTGAAAGAGTTTTACAAGAAGTACTTTATGAAGCAAAAGATGATGCATCCTGTGATTTACTCCATGATCCCTATCGCCTTAGTGGCAACGTATTTCTACGGTCTAAGGGTTTTGGCTCTCTTAATCACAAACGTGCTCGTCGCTCTATTCGTTGAGTACTTATCGAACAAGAAGATTTTTAAGCTCGAAAAGGTTTCTGAGGCGGCTTTCGTTACTGCCTGTCTCTACACTATGACGCTGCCTACATCGATCCCGTTTTGGATCTCTGCTGTGGGCATGGCTTTTGGAATTTTCTTTGGGAAAATGGTTTTTGGCGGCTTCGGCAAGAATGTATTTAATCCTGCTTTAGTTGGCCGTGTATTTATCTATGTTAATTTCCCACAATTTATGACTATTTACTGGAATGAGGCTGCAAATGGCTTGCCTGGCGGCTTTGGAACATTCTTAACTAGAGGTCTTGACTCTCTATCTGAGGCGACACCTATGACGATGTTTAAGCTTGACGGCTCTCTTGAATCAGTAAATTCGATGCTTTTAGGTAATATACCTGGCGTTATCGGGGAGACTTCTAAGGTCTTAATCATCATCGCGGCTATATACCTAATTGTAAAGAAGGTTGCTAGCTGGGAGATCATGGCTGGAAGCACTTTGGGCTTTGTAGCTCTTAGTTTAATTCTTCGCGCTATGGGCGTGACTACTGTGCCTGACCCAATCAGCGGCATCTTGATGGGCGGTTTCTTATTTGGTACTGTCTTTATGGCGACTGACCCGATATCTGCTGCTAAGACTACTCTTGGCAAATGGATTTATGGCGTCATCATCGGCGTTGTGACTGTTATCATCAGGGGCTTTGCGTTATTCGCTGGCGGGGTTATGTTTGCGATTTTGATTGGCAACACTTTTGCTCCTATCATCGACTACGCCATCAATGCGGCGAAGGCTAGGAAGAAGGAGGCGCGTGCGAATGGCTAAGAAAAAGAAATCTATCGTTTATCCTGTAGTTTTTATGTTCGCTCTAGCACTGCTATTGACCCTTGCTCTAGCTTTCCTAAATGAGGTAACTGCTCCTGTGGTTGAGTTTAATCAAGACATTGAGCTTAAGAAGAAGATCTTGAATGTATTTGACATCTTGCCTTCGGATGCTGATGCTACTACTATTGACAAGGTTTTTAAAGACAATGTAGTGAGTGAAGACTACGACGGAAAGAATTTATATATTTATAAGAGTGGTGAGGAGACTCTTGCTTATGCGGTTCCTATAAACGGACCGGGCCTATGGGGCTCGATTAGTGGCTATATCGGTGTTACAAATGATTTGACTAAGACGACTGGTCTTGAATTTATCAAGCAAGATGAAACGCCTGGTCTTGGTGGACGTATCACTGAGGACGCTTACAAGAATCAGTTCCGCGGCCTTGACATAAGTAATTACACCGATAAAAACATCGTTATCAACAGACCCGCAAGTGGCGGCAACATTGACGCGATAAGCGGTGCGACTCAAACATCTACTTTCGTTGTAAACATGATCAACGAGGACCTTGACGAATTTATTAAGAAGGGGGTTAAGTAACTATGTCTAATAAATACACTAAACTACTTAAGAACGGCGTGCTTGATGACAATCCGGTTTTGGTTCAAGTCATCGGTATCTGCTCGACTCTAGCTGTTACTAACCTATGTATGAACTCGCTCGTTATGGGTCTTGCTCTTGCCTTTGTTACTGGCTGTTCATCGTTTTTGATAAGTCTACTAAGAAAGGTAACGCCTAAGCACATACGTATGATGGTTCAAGTCTTTATCATCTCTTTCTTCGTTATCATCGTTGATATATTCTTAAAGGCTTATATGCCTGAGATGAGTAAAACTTTAGGACCATATGTCGGTTTAATCATAACTAACTGTATAATTATGGGACGCGCTGAAGCTTTTGCCATCAGTAACGATCCTATCTCAAGCTTTGTAGATGGCGTGGCATCTGGACTTGGCTACACTTGTGTACTTGTCGCTATCGCCATAATCAGAGAGCTGCTGGGCTTTGGAAGCATCTTTGGCTTTAGAGTAATGCCTGAGGGCTTCGTGCCTTGGACTATGATGGTTATGCCACCTGCGGCATTCTTCATACTGCCAATACTTATGTGGATCGCCAACAATCGTTTAAAAAAGAAAGGAGATGCTAAGTAATGAGTATACATCCTTTAGTAATATTTTTCGCATCGATTTTTACATCGAACATGATATTCTCAAACTTCCTAGGCATGTGCTCATTCATTGCTGTCAGCAAGAAGATTGAGACTGCAACGGGTCTAGGCATCGCGGTAACATTCGTACTAACGATAACAACGGTTATCAACTACTTTTTATACAAGCTCGTGGTGATGTTTAACATAGAATATCTAAGATATATAATATTTATCATATCCATAGCGGCCTTCGTTCAAGTTTTGGAAATGATTTTGGAAAAGTACGTGCCAAACCTTTATTACGCTCTTGGCATATTTCTTCCACTAATCACTGTTAACTGCGCGATACTAGGCGTAAGTTTATTCATGGTTATCAGAGAATACAATTTCCTACAAACTGTGGGCTTCGCTATAGGCAGTGGTCTTGGCTGGATGCTTGCCATCGTGTCAATGGCTGGAATTAGATCGAAGATCAAGGAAAATTCTATACCTGAAGGTCTTAGAGGCTTCCCTATCACACTGATTATCACTGGGATTATGGCGATGGCCTTCATCGGATTCTCAGGCATAGTGCAAATATCGTAGGTGACGGCTATGGGACAAATAATTATTACTACTTTAGTCGTAGCTGGTCTATGCGGGATATTTGCTCTACTATTGTCAATAGCGGATAAATACATCGCGGACTATGGCCAAGTGAAACTAACTATTAACAATGAAAAAGAATATACTGTTGATGGGGGCGAGAGCTTACTATCAACACTTAGAAATCAAAAGGTCTTCATACCATCGGCTTGCGGCGGCAAGGGCTCATGCGGCTACTGCAAGGTCAAGGTTTTAAGCGGCGCGGGCCCAGTGCTTGCGACTGAAAAACCGCAACTAAGTGAAGAAGAGCTTAAGACTAATGTGAGACTATCTTGTCAAATCAAGGTCAAGAATGATATTTCTATAGAGATACCTGAAGAGCTATTCAACGTAAAAGAGTACGAAACTACTTTAGTTGAGAAGCTTCCACTAACTGATAGAATCACGAAATTTAGATTTGAACTGCCTGAGGGCGAGACTATCAGCTTCAAGCCGGGTCAATACGTTCAGCTAAAGGCTGAGGCGTATCCAAAGGGCGATGACTACGAAGGATCAGACGAAGAAGTGTTCAGAGCCTACTCCATCGCCTCGAGTATAAATGATACAAAGCACATCGAGCTTCTTATCGGTTTTACTAAGGGTATATGTACTACCTACTGCCACAAAATTTTGAAGGAAGGCGACAAGGTCACTATCAACGGACCATACGGCGACTTCTATTATCATGATGATGATAGCGAGATAATTCTAGGAGCGGCAGGAACTGGTTTTGCTCCGATACGTTCGATACTAAATCACATGAAGGACCACGACATCAAGAGAAAGGCGAGATTTTACTTTGGCGCGAGAACGCCTGACGACTTATTCTTACTTGATGAGCTAAAGGACTTCGAAGAGACTTTGTATGACTTCAAATTTATACCAGTCCTATCAAGAACAACGCCTGAAATGAATTGGGAGGGCGACACAGGACACGCGGACGACGCAATCAGAAAGTATTGCCAAGAAACTGGCAAGAACAGCTCCGCCTACCTATGCGGCTCGCCAAGGATGATAGAGTCGTTAACGGCAGCACTTAAGGAAGTGGGCGTGCCTGAAGACAAAATTTACTATGACAATTTTTAGATAAAAACAAAATAATGACAGAGCCCCGATGCACTTAGCATTGGGGCTTGTTTGTATCTCATCCACTTTGGGTATAAGTATTATCGAGAAAGGATGATTAAATGAAGAAAACAATTTTAATACTTGCCTTAGTGCTTTCACTTGCACTTGTGGGCTGCCAAAGCGGTACCGACAAAGCAAAGGACGCAGCTGAGGCTTTAAATGCGGTTACATTGTCTGCAGAAGACGCAGTAAAGATATTCACTGATAAATATGCTGGCGTGAGCGTTGATGACATTAGCTTTGAAATGGAAAAAGGAAGCTATGTTTACGAGATCAATGGCTTTGACGATGCTAATGAATATGAGCTGGAGATAAATGCAGCAGACGGAAGCATAATCAAGGACAAGAGCGAAAAGGACAGAGATCTTGACGATAAGGCGATAGACCTTGCTTTACTTGGCAATGCCAACGAGCTAATCGAAAGCGCAAAAACTGATGCAGGCGAAGGCTTTTATTTAGACTCATACAGCATAGACGTGGAAGATAGTGGCAGCATCACAAAGATCGATATCGAAGTGAAAAATGCAAATGGCAAAGACATCGAGTACGAATACAATTTAGAAACAAAAGAATTGATTAAAAAAGATAAATAGTTTAAATACGAAATCCCTGATACATCGTATCAGGGATTATTTTATCTTTTTTATATTTTCCTTTTCTTTTATATCTACTTCATGGCGAATTTCGCTCCAAATTTGCTCAAAGTCTCTGCCATTAAATATCTTCTCATAGTAAAAATCTCCAAAGCTATCGTAGCTATATAGATTGTTTAAAAACCCTCCATAACACTTTTTTAAACCAGCCACTACTATGGCATCTTTACCTTGATATATGAATTCGTATCCCTTTCTAAACTTAAGCCAGTCATCAACGCGAACATTTCTTTTGCCAGCTAAAATATCACTCAAAAAGTTCTTAATAAGCCATGAAACGTATTCATAATCAGTAAGCACAAATATATTTTCTTCTGGATTTGCTTGTATTGTCGCTGCTATATCTAGGCTCATGTCCATAGCGCCTTTATTGTGTACAACTAGCTGTATTTCACGCATATCTTTATTGATTTTATCTAAATTATCCTTCCATCTATCAGCATATTTACCATATATATAATATTCTGTATAGCCCTTGTCATACAGCTTTCGAGCCGCTTTATAAACTGGAGACTTCTTTTTCATATTATCATTATATACAAAGCACTTTTTGGAATCACTCGGCTCAAAATTTAATTCATAGCTGAGTGCAATGCGCAGATGCTCCCCTGAATCAATGTACTTTGCTTCTCTAATTACTTTATCAAACATTTTATTTTTCATAAGTCTTTATCTGCACTAGTCTTTTAAATAAATGTCCATCTCTATCCTAAGCCATTCGTCAACAGTCTCTTTGTCCTTGATTCTTGCGTAGAGCTCCTTGCCTGCGTCCATAAGCCTTGAAAATACTGCGTTATCGCCTCTTGGTACATAGCCAACTTTTTCTTTTTGAAGCGTTTCTACGCGTATGGCCTTTTCATCATGAGGATTGTCTTCTCTGAAAAATAATAATTTATCGTCAATATTTAAATGCTTTTCTATCTCGAAAATATTGTCAACATGCGTTGTTCCTGCGACATGCGTTGTAAATAGATATATCTCGCGCTCGAATGGCTTTGGAACGACAAGACCACCAGTGCCATGTAAAACACCTAAAAGGCCGCCGCCATCTTTTTTAACTAAATCACTCATTTTATCACCTTATATTATATTTTTATCTTATTCTATTTCTGGCTCATCTCTTTTACCCATTAGTTTTTGTATTTCATCAATAATATTATCTATGGCTTCTTGAAAAAGCTTTATGTCTTTACGTAGCTGCGCCTGTCTCTCTCTTTTGAGTTTCTCATCATCTAGGTAGACTTTCAAATTGTATGGGAAGCTGTGTTTTATACCTTCCATATCAAGCTCGACCTTCATGATCAAAGCTTCAAGACGCGATTTTTCTTCTGCAAGCTCAAGAACTGTCTTTGGCATATCTCCCTCTCCTGCTTCACCAGTCACTTCAAAGATAAGCTTCATGGTCTCGATATCACCAAGTTTGTACGCATTAACAGCCTTCATGAAGAGATCCATCTCTTCTTTAGAAGCATGCGAGTTAAGATCGGGATGCAGCTTTTTGACAATAGTCCTATACATGTCCTTAAGGGCCTTGCTATCATCATCTGAAAGGAATTTACCCTCGCTTCTTGCTAAAGCATCGTCGACTTCCTTGAGCCTTTCTCTTAGCTTGCGTTTGTACTCCTGAAACTCTTTTTCAAGCAGCTCCTCGATGTCTATCAAAGATATTCTTTCTTTTTTATAAAGCCTTGCCTGTATAAGCTCTTTCTTCCTCTTAAGCCTTTGATATGTAATACTTAAATTGTATAGCTTGTATTCAAGGTAGCCAATCTCTACCATGTACTTCATCTTGATGTTCTCGCAAGTTGTGTATATAAGCTCATCACGCTCACTTAACCTTTGCGCAAGCTTTTTGCGTAGCTCCTTTATGTCTTCACGCATGCTACCACTGTCTTTGAATTCAAATATATCCGCCATAGTCCACCTCTTTAACTAATTATATCACTATAAACTACAATTTTCAAGGCAAAGAAAAGCTCTCTACTTAATAAGTAAAGAGCGAAATTTTTATTCAATACTATTTAGTCCATCATAAAGCTCGTTGAAGGACTTGATTTTACTCATCCTTCCGTATGAAAGCTCTTTGTTCTCGCCAAACTCGTATAGGAAGCACTTTGCGAGCTCTTCTACTGTCACTTCAAGTGTCGTGAAAAATTCTTGATAAGCAAAGTTTTGCACCTTGCTCCCTTCATCGAACATATTTATAATCATCGATTCACAAACTTGATCCAAGGGATACATCTTTATATGCATTAGCTCATGAACTATGGTTTCTTCGATGTTCTCGTCTTTTGGATTTACTGCGTTTAGCATAAGCACCGCCTTTTTGTCTGTAGGATCTATCTTGAAATCGCCCGTCTTATTCCATTCGGGGTCTTCAACAAATTCAAGCCTTATGTCCCACTCAGGCACTATGCGTAGTTTTTTTGTGTATTTATCAAATAATGCTTTTACTTTTTCTCTATCCATAATTTTACCTTCTTTTTTATTTCCCTTTTAATTGTTTTTTCTCCAAATCATTAAGTCTAGCTAGTGAAATAAGCTGACTTTTAGCCAAGTTTCTGAGCTCTATCATCCTTGACTTTTGATCCAATCCCTTCTCTATCAGTATTGCGTTATAACTTTCCATATTCGCAAGCACTAAAAGTTCATTAAGGCTTGCATAGTCCCTAATATTACCTTTTAAATCCGGATTTTCTTCTCTCCACTCTCTTGCTCTTTTGTTAAATAAAGCCACATTTAGCATATCTGCTTCACTCGCGTATTTGTATGAAAGCTGTTCACTTGTTAAGTCTTTGAGCAAATATTCTTTTATAGCATCTGTGTGCAATTTATAATTGATTTTAGAAATTTCTCTATGCAAATTCCATTTCAATGATAGGCGTGAATTTTCATCTGCTTTTAATCTCTTATAATCTTGTATTAAATATAATTTAAATTCTGCTGATATCCAAGAAGCAAACTCCATGGCAATATCGCTGTGAGCGTAAGTCCCTCCATATCGACCTGACTTAGCAACTATGCCTATGGCATTTGTCTTCTCAATCCATTTTTTCGGAGATAGCGTAAATGCATTACTACCAGCTTCATTTTTAAACCTATCGAATTCGATAGGTTTAAAATTTGGATTGTTTATCGACTCCCATAAGCCAAGAAATTCAATAATATCTTTATTTCTTAGCCAATTATTTATAACTATAAAAGGGTCATCACTTTTATACTTTGCAATATCGGTCAAACTAATATAGTCGTTCATGTAATCTTCTGTGTAAACCTCTATCTCTACGCCTTTTACTTCAATTTTTTCTTTTTTAATTTTATCCATACTAGCTCCTTTTAATATGCTTTACCCAATAACTATGCTAATGGTATAGCCACCGTCCATAATTGTTTCTGCTTTGATTAAGCTGCCATCATCAATCACTATGGCATCATTAACTTTCCTTACGCTAATGGTCCTCGCATCTTTATAAAAGCCTTTGCCAAGGTACTTTAGATAGGCTTCAAGAGCTGTGAAGCGCATAAGAAATTCTTCCTTATTATTATAAGCGCCATCATCGAAGTTCAAAAATTTTGTTCTTTTAAACTTTTCTAGATCAATATTGCGGCTATTGTCTTCTATATCAATGCCTATCGCTTCACTTGCGACTGCCACGAGTGAAATGTCTCTAGTATGTGAGATGCTAAAGTCTTTTTCCCAGCCTTCTATATATGGCTTGCCATATTCATTTAGCTTCCATATAGGCTCTGCGCCGCCATTCTCTAGTAAAAAAAGTATATTGACTAGGCCTCTCGTCTTTATAAAGCGAAGTTTATCTTCTGCGCTGCTGATCTTATCTAGTTTTACCTTGTTTGCTAAATCTATATGCTTTATAAAATCACTTTCATTTTGCAAGGCCATTGGCAATTTGAAAATTACTCTCTCAGCTAAATTTACTTCGCTTAAATCTTTTGGCGAAGTGACTTCCATTAGCCTAAATCTTTTACTCATATTCACTGATATCGGTCTTTTCATCTATATTGATTCTCTTAAGCTTTTTAAGCGTTTCAGGAAGGCCCTTTACGATGTAATTTTTGCCTGGCTTAACGCCTAGAGTGACTTTGTAGCCCTCTTCTTCAGCGATCAGCTCGCTTAAGCCGTCTAGGTCGCCCTCTGGATAAGCAAAGACAAGCGGCTCGCCGTCTGCAAAGTCCTTGTAAAGCGCCTTGAACTTGACAGAGTCCTCCTTAAAGGCCTTGACGTAAGTCTCTTCGCTCTCGCCCGGAAGTCTCTTAGCAGTCTTTCTGAATGTATATTTTTCGCTCGGATAAGCTTGGTGCATCCAGTATGTGTGTGAGCCAAACTCAATCACGCCCGCCATCTCCTTGGCTTCGGCCGCGCTGAAGTGCTCGTAGATATCCTTATCTGTATCCGGATACTTATTTAGCCCCATGGTCTTGCCAACTGGGAATATCGTCGCCTTTGCGCCATATTTCTTTAGTAATGGATAGGCTTCGGTGTAATTTGATCTATAGCCATCATCAAAGGTCAAGACGCAGAACTTTTCTGGGAGATCCGCATCGCCATTAACATATTCATATATATCTTTAAATGAAACTGTTTCGATATTATTATCTTTTAAATATTTTAAAACGCTCTCGAACTTTTCTTTCGTGATGATGTAAGCGTTTTTCGGGTCCTCGTCTATGTGGTGCAGCTCGAAGATGTAAAACTCTCTCGCATCGGGCTTTGCCTCTGTATATAAAGGCGCCTCAGCCTTGTCAACATAGCGGCCAAAGTCCTTGCGGCCAACGTAAATGGTTTCGAGCATCATCTTGCCAAGGGCGTTTCTGAAGTGAGCCGGGTCGTAGAAAAATCTAGGATCGTTCTCGTACTCAGTTCCTGTGAAGTCCCAGAAAGGGCTGATCTCTGCAAGTCCCTTGTAGTAGCTCTCGACCTCGGCCTTATCATAGCGAGCCGTCTCATCCTTATACATAGGACATAAAAGCATTGTAAGGCGGGCTCCAGCATCGTCGCAAGCCTTTTTCATGCGGCGAATTGCTTCAAGCGCATCGTTTACGTGTGCCATCTCAAGCTTTGTGTAGTCCTTATTAAAGCCTTTCTCTGCCTTGTAATCCTCCTCACTACCGATGTACTCGATGTCCCTTTGGCTCTTGTCGTAAGAACCATCAAGGCTAAAGACGTCGAAGCTCTCTTGAACAAGCGACCTCTTCCCCATAGCTTTAAATTTTTCAATCGCGTTTCTCGGATTGGCAAAGAGGTATCTTGCATAAAACAAAATTTTGCTCTCGCCCGAAACGTCCGGATTCATGTAGTAGTTTAGTGAAGTCCTCTCGCCGTTGTATCTAAGCGCCGATGGTATCGAAAGTGGCAGTATAACTGACTCCACCTCATAATTTTTCAAAATATAATCTAAATTCTTTTCAACAACATAAAGGTCCGCGCCGTATGAGAAGAGATTAAAATACTTTTTGCCAGTGTATTTCTCAAGCTCAGCTGTTGGAATGGATGAGGCGCCACTTGCGCCCAAGATGAAGTTCTTATAATCTTTTCCCTTGATGTACTCAATCTTGGCTGTCCTTGGGTTTTGCGTAAAATCATAAGTATACCAATTAGTAAATCTATCGCCAAAGACGTTGAATGGGTCAGCCACTACATTTAAAATGGCTACGACTAGAGCAAGAATTAAGATGCACGCAAAAAATATTCTGATGAATTTTTTCTCTTTCATATAATCACCTAATAATTTCTATAGATAAAGTCTACTTTTGTAAAGCCACTCGCAAATACGCCGAAGTATGCGACAAAGGCCATAAATATAAGTAGGCCTGTGAATAAATAGATTGGCTTTAGCTTAAGAACTTTTTCTTTCACTTCAATTTCCTTTTCTTCAGCAAGTGATACGATGAAGACAAGGATAAGCGAGATAAGTATAACAGCGTAGTCAAGCTTACTTAGGCCAGTAGCTGCGTATCTAAAGCTACTATCGACAAGGGTCTTCTTCATCATGTGAAGGGCTGTTCTAAGGCCAGCTGATCTCGTAAAATACCTACCTATAAAGACTATGAGTAGCGTTGAGCATATTTTTGTTATTCTATAAGCAAGTGAAGTATCTTTTAAGCCGATTTTATTTCTGAAGGCTTTAAATCTATCTTCAAAGATAAGTCCCAAACTTATTATAGTACCGTTATATAGACCGAAGGCTAAAAAGTTTAGACCAGCGCCATGCCATATACCTATGATGAAGTAAACAACAAAGCTTGCTATACTTAGTGTTAGGTACTTACCAAATTTGCGTCCGAAATGCTTTCTCGACCATTTATTTATAAACACAAAGGCCTTTGACAAGGATAGACTGTAGAAAACGTAGTCCTTCATCCACAAACCAAGGCTTGTGTGCCAGCGTCTCCAAAAGTCTGCAAGGCTTGTCGCGAAGAATGGTCTTTTAAAGTTTCTGTCGAGCTTCACGCCAAATAAATAGGCTGCGCCTCTTGCGACGTCGATGCCGCCTGAGAAGTCACAGTAAATTTGAATTGAATAAAATATAATTGCAATAAAAACGAAGATGCCCGAATATAAATCTGGCTCAGTAAAAACTTTGTTCACAAAAACCGCTGCCCTATCGGCAATGACAAGCTTCTTGAAGAAGCCGTAAAGTATTAGCATAAGGCCATATGATATATCGCTTAGACTACTATCATCATGATAAAGACCTTGGGAAATATCGTCGTAGCGAGAAATTGGTCCTTGCATCATTTGCGGGAAAAATGAAACGAAGAGCGAGTACTTGAAAATGTTTTTTTGCGCTTCGTACTTGCCCCTATAAACGTCAATCACGTAGCCAGTCGCCATGAAGATGTAGAATGAAATACCAAGCGGAATGAAGTTTTCGAAGATATTGACCCTCGTGAACTTAACTAGACTTAGCATGCCAAAGTTCAAGATGAGTGCAAGAGCCAAGACGAGCTTATTCTTATGCTTTTCTAGATAAATGGCAGAAAAATAAGTGCTTAAAATTACAAAGATTAAGTAGACGAAGGCCTTTACACTGAAGCTTGCATAATAAGCTAAAGAGATGAGTAAAAGCGCCTGCCACTTGTACTTCGTAGCTTTAAACACAATAAAGGAACATAGTAAGAATACTATGAACGTGAAACTTGTAAAACTCATTGCAATGATTTAATTAGTTTCTCTATCGCTAAAACGTTTGCGAAATTTTCTGGCAATAGCTCGGAAACTTGTATTTTAACGCCAAAAGCGTCGTTTAATTCTATAACTAAAGTCACTATGTCGAAGGAGTCAAGTATGCCCTCTTCGATGATTTCGGTTGTGTCCTCAACCGCTTCTCCAGTGACGTCTTCGATGATTTCTTTAATTTTTTCTTTCATTGGTCTTCCCTCCAAATATATACGTAGGACTTGAGTCCGTCCTCTTTAAAACCATGTTTATGGTATAGTTTTATCGCTCTCGAGCCTTCATCTGTCCACACATTGACGCGTTTTTTCTTAGAAACGCATCCAAGATAATGGCGTAAGATCTCGCTGCCAAGTCCCTCGCCCCTCTTAGCTGGGTCTATGTAGAAGTGCTCGATGGCATCTTTAAACGCATCCGTGCTAAACTCGATAAAGCCAGCGCCATCAATGCCTATGAAAAGTTTTTTCGCTATGCGCTCCTTGACCTCTTCCAAACTAAGTCTTTCACCTGAGTACTCGTCAAAGCTTTGGAGCGCCTCATAAATAAATTCAGCGTCGTCGATGTAGTTCACGCGGCTTGATTCATAAGGCTCTTTATGATTTAAGCGCAGTCTCACTCTTGTCTTATATAGCTCAAAGCCAAGGTTTTCAAGCGTCTCATCCATTTCCTTAGAAACGATTTCGCTCACAAAAGTGCCTTGCGCATCAAATTTTTCATTGATATCATTTATATAATAATAAAGCTTGTAATAGCCTTCTCTTTTGATTAGGACATAGAAATTCCTATCGCCTTTTATGTAGTAGAGCCTAGCTATATTGGCTTCATATAGCGAAGTGTTCATGTAATCGTTTGTGATTGAGCCCTCATAAGATTTTAAAATATCAAGCTCCTCTAGTGATTTAAACTTCTCCACTCTCATAAATTTTTAAAAGCCTCTTCTTGTCTATCTTAGTGTTTTGCGTCTTAGGAAGGGCCTCCATGTGCACAAACTTCGATGGAAGCATGTACTTTGGCAGCCTTTGAAGGATAAAGTCCTTAAACTCCTTCCTCGAAAATTCCTTTCCAGCGTAAAACAAAATTATGATTTCATTTTCTTTATCAAAAACAGCGCTCGCCTCATGTATTCCCATGGCGTAGACCTGTCTTTCTATCTCGTCTAGCTCGATTCTGTGTCCAAAGACCTTGACCTGATTGTCCTTCCTCGCCAAAAATTCTATCTCGCCAAACTTATTTCTTCTAACAAAGTCGCCGCTCCTGTAGACAATCTCTCTATATGCCTTGTTTAGTGGATTTTGCACGAAAGCCTTCTCAGTTTGATCAAGCTTATTGTAATAGCCATAAGAAACGCCTCTACCCCTGATAACAAGCTCGCCCTCGTCAGCTTCACAATCGCCATTAAGTATCATGACCTCCATATTCTCACAAGCCTTGCCTATGGGGATGATCTCATCATCTTGAAAGTCTCTGTCAACCTTGTAATAGCAACAGTCGCAAGTCGCCTCAGTCGGTCCATATAAGTTAAAGTACTCAGCCTCTACAGTTTTACGCCAGATATTTAGCTTTTGCGCGCTCATTTGCTCGCCAGCAAAAGTAACTAGCCTTAAGTACTTTGGTTTATCTATATCAAAAACATTTGAATTTGCAAGTATATTAAGCGCCGACACCGACCATAGTATCGCCGTAATTTTATTTTCGTTTAAGTATTCGACCACCTTAACTGGAAATAAAAAGTCCTTCGGATCCATTAAGTATAAAGTCGCTCCAGTCTTGGTAAATAGGCAAAGCTCCTTAAGCGACGCATCAAAGAAGAGTGGCGTTTGATTTGCAAGCCTATCGTTTTCGTTTATCTTAAGCGTCTTATGAAGCCAATCTTGTAAGTCCACGAGCATGAAATTACTGATAACAACGCCCTTTGGCTCACCAGTTGTGCCAGATGTGAATAAAACATAAACAGGATCAGCGTCTATCATCTTAGTTCTAATCTCTTCAAGAGCCGCCTCGTCACAGCCATAATCATGGTCATAGTCATATTGAAGAGCATAATCTTCGAAAATATTCTTCGTATGATAAATGCCTAAAGTGCTCTCAAGACGCTTTTTGATAGTCTCAATCCTTTCGTGAGGCATAGCCGCATCGATGGGCACGTAAAAGTTGCCGCTGTAAAGAACAGCGAAGAAAGAGATTATAGTCTCAAGTAGCCTATCCGTCTCAACCATGATGGGACGCTTTGTTTGTGGATGAATTTTATGTATCTCACTTGCAAGACTAATAGCCCTCGCGCGAAGCTCACTAAAAGTGATGGATTTCTCCTTGTCAACGATGGCTACTTTGTCAGGATATTCACTTGTTATACGGTCTAGTTGATCGATGAATAGCATATTACACCTCGTAATAATATTATCACAAGATGTGTTGATTGTCAATAATTTCGCATTCAAACGTCGCCTGGAACTCGTTCCCTTTTTCGGCAATGCTCAACTTATTTCGCATTAAGTTGAGCCCTTTTGCTAGTTTTAAATTTTTTGTCGCTGCGGAGTGCGCAGTTGCACACCTCACTCCAAAAAATTCTGCACAACGCAAAATCATCTCAACTTCTCTGCGAACTAAGCGTTTGAGTGAATTTGTATGGTGTTATTAAAAGTCACTTCGTCTCATGCATACGTTTGCTCTGCGAAATCTGTTGCAAAAAGAAATAAAGATCTTATCAATATCTCACAAAAAGATATTAATATTTTATAAGTATTATTATAAAAGTTTTTTATAGTGTAAGATATGTTACAGAAAGAAGACTTCCTTAAGTATACAATATAGACAAGATAGAAGATAGAAAATGAAAAATTAAAAGAGGAAAATTATGTTTTGTTACCAATGTCAAGAAACTTTAAACAACAAAGGCTGCACTAAGGCTGGTGTCTGCGGTAAAAAGGCGAATGTTGCCAGAGTGCAAGACCTACTTGTTTATACTACTAAACTACTGTGTGATGTTTTAAATAATCTTAGAGGTGAAAACTACACTATAGATAAAAAGTACAATCACATGGTTACTTACAACATGTTCATCACCATTACCAATGCAAATTTTGACTTAGACATGATACTTGATCAAGTCGTAAAAACTATTGAAGCTAAGGATGAGCTACTAGCTAAATTAAATGATAAATCTAAGCTACGCAAGCTAAGTCTTTACTCTGACAAGGACAGAGCTAAGCTTATGGCTTTGGCTGAAATAGTCGGTGTTTTAGTAACTAAAGATGAAGATCAAAGATCACTTAAGGAGCTAGCAACATACGGTATCAAGGGTATGAGTGCATATATGAAGCACGCTAACACGCTTAACTATGACGATGAAAGTATTGATATCTTTATTCAAGAAACACTTGCAAGATTCATAGATGTAGAAATTCCAATTGACGAGCTATATGAAACAGTATTAAAAACTGGTGAATACGGCGTTAAGGCCATGGCTCTGCTTGATAAGGCAAACACTGAAACTTATGGTAATCCAGAGATTACAAAAGTTAATATCGGCGTTAGTGATAAGCCTGGTATACTTATATCCGGCCACGACTTAAAGGATATTGAGATGCTGCTTGAACAAACTGAAGGCAGTGGTGTTGATGTTTACACTCACTCCGAGATGCTACCTGCACACTACTATCCGAAGTTTAAAAAGTACAAGCACTTCATAGGTAATTATGGCAATAGCTGGTGGATGCAAAAAGAAGAGTTTGAAAAGTTTAATGGACCAGTATTATTTACGACTAACTGCATAGTGCCACCAAAAACTGATTATATAGATAGGATATATACAACAGGAGCCGCTGGCTTCCCAGGATGTAAACACATCGAAGCTGACGAGAACGGTCACAAGGACTTTACAGAAATCATTGAGCACGCTAAAAAATGCAAGGCGCCTGTTCAGATCGAAGAAGGCGAGCTAGTAGGTGGCTTTGCACACAATCAAGTTCTTGCACTTAAAGACAAAGTTGTAGATGCAGTTAAATCAGGAGCAATCAAAAGATTTGTTGTCATGGGCGGCTGCGATGGAAGACAAAAAGGAAGAAGCTACTACACAGAATTTGCAGAAAAGCTTCCAAAAGATACTGTAATACTAACTGCTGGCTGCGCAAAATACCGCTACAACAAGCTTAATCTCGGAGACATAGCAGGTATACCAAGAGTATTGGATGCAGGTCAATGTAACGACTCTTACAGCTTAGCAATGATAGCGCTAACACTTAAGGATGCCTTTGGCCTTGATGATATCAATGACTTACCTATAATCTACAATATCGCATGGTACGAGCAAAAAGCTGTCATAGTCTTACTTGCACTGCTTTCACTTGGCGTAAAAAACATACACCTTGGACCAACACTACCAGCTTTCTTAAGCGACAATGTAGTTAATATACTAGTAGAAAAATTTGGCATAGCTCCAAACTCAAGTGTTGATGAAGATCTAGCAAAGTTCTTCGCATAAGAATATTTAACAAAAAGAAAACCATTGTTCAGATAAACTCTGTTCAATGGTTTTTTTCTATAATAGATCTTCAAGCTTTGTTCTAGAAAAATATATTTTATTATCCCTTTCTTCGATAAGCCCCTCATCCTTCATCTGTGACAGCTCTCTTGATAGAGACGGTCTCGGTACACTTAAAAATTCTGCAAAAGCAGTCTTTGTAAATGGCATCTTAATAAAGTCTCCCTCGTCATTAATGGTTCATCTATAAAAAGATACACCTCAGCAAATACAGTACCAGGCTTATCAAAGACATTGACTATAGTTTTTTTACCGCTCTGAGTGATGTTCTCAACAGTAACCTCACCAGATAGCAAGATATAAAGCTCCTTTGCATAATCACCAGCAATGAACACACTCTCTCCACGCTTATATTTTTTCACCCTTGCCTTTGCAAAGGACAAATAATCTTCAATTTCTTCACTTTTCATGCCTTTAAATAGAAGCGATTTTTTCAAAATATCTATCATATATCCTCCCCCGTAGTCAATATAATTCATAATATTATATTAACTATATACCCATAAATACTTTCTAACACTTAAATGCAAAATCTTTTTTAAAAATAGAAAAGATCTTCAAATTTCTTTTCTAAAGCAATGCAAAGTATCAAAGCTAACTTAGCAGTTGGACAAAATTGACCAGTTTCAATTGAGCTAATTGTATTTCTTGAAACACCAACTTCGTCAGCTAACTGCTGCTGCGAATAGCCTTTTTCTTTTCTAACTTCTTTTAAAGAATTTTTTAGTACTAGTTTATCATCCATAATGCATCACTACTTCAATGTTATAATGCTAGCTACAAATAAGGCAATTCCTACAATTGACATAAGCAATCCCATTAACAATTGCTTTTTCTCTTTTAATTTTGCATACATTACAAGATTTTTCGATGCCTCAATACTAAAATAAATACATAGTATTCCATAATTATAAGAATTGTAGAAAAAAGCTTCAATTCCAAATAGGATGGCAGCAACAGCCAGTCCGATTTGGCTGGAAACTTCACCTGCTTTTTTAAAAACGTCAAGCCTCATCTCATCGTGATTTTTATTCTCCTCACGACTTCTTGCTAAAATTTCATCTCTGTTCATATATGTCCTCCTTTTTTCTTTTGCCAAGTTTACTTGGTATTTGTATTATAGCACATGCCAAGTAAACTTGTCAATAGTTTTTAATAAATATTTCAGATTTTAAAGGAGAATTTTAACACTTATTTTTAACATCCTACACAATTCTTCCTTCTCATATTTCTTTGGACAGATAAGAAAATTTTAAGTAAACAAAAAAAGACCTACTAAAAATTTCTATAAATTGCAACAATAAGTTAGCCACCCAGACATCATATAGACTAAATGTATAGTATAGCTTAAAAGTATTTATTTTTATTAAACTAGATACTTTTAA
>QWCE01009119.1_pt1 | contig 21102 bp, 15 predicted proteins | sample 1972531 | NCBI WGS metagenome assembly QWCE01 (sample SAMN09866716, study PRJNA288562) | Human gut metagenome isolate term4_stool, whole genome shotgun sequencing... | reverse complement strand
GCACGCCCCTAAGAACCCCAAAGCGGAGGTCGGAAGGGGCGGGGGCTAAACGAAAGCAGTATTACTTTTCGTTCTTAACGCCCCCGCCCCTTCCTCCACTTTTGAGTCGGGTGTTGCGGGGTTGCGAGCGCGGGGCCACAGTTGAGCGCAGCGAAACTGGGGAGCGAGCAATGTTTGCCCCTGCGGGGCAAACAACCGCACGAGCGTGTTTGCGAAGCAAACTGGCGGCGCTCGTTGTGCGCCGCCAAGCGCCCCCGAACCCCCGCAGGGGGAGAGGGAGGCCCCCTTGTCAAAGGGGGCTGTCACCGTTAGGTGACTGGGGGATTCCGACGGGCCTTGCGTCGCCATCCATTCCCGGGCAACCACCCGCCCACTGCAAAGGGGGTGGGCTGCCGCCCTCCCTTGCCCCTCTCGTCCGCAACTCATTTGTGGCACCCCGTAGGGGCCGGGCATGCCCGGCCCTCCACCTTGCCATTACCGCCCATGTATCTTTTGCCCCGTAGGGAGGGGTCTTGACCCCTCCGCAGCCTCCCGCCGCCGCTCTCTTGCCCCAACAAAAAAAATCGCCCCCATCCGGTTGCGGCTCCGGATGGGGGCTTGGGGTATCGGTTTGTGTGAGGAGGAATCATGTTCCAGAATTACGGTTGCGGCTCCGTAACCCTGTGCCTATATACTACCGGATAACTGCTAAAAAACTATGTTTTTCCTATGAACAATTTGTAAATTACCGCGCAGCCGGGCCCAACGCCCCGGCTGCGCCTTTTTTTTGTTTGCATTTGGAAACGATGCAAAGGAAGCTGGCGGGAGTGATGTAATTGCAGAGAGGCAGGGGCCGGGCATGCCCGGCCCCTGCGGTGCAGCAAAATAAAAACGGGCAGTCACCCATTTTGAGTGACTGCCCGTTTGGCTTACAATCAGATAACGTTATACTCCTTCAGCAGCTTCTCCACTTCGGTGCCCTCGATCTTCTTGAGGGCCTCCTTCATGGCGAGCTTGCCGACGAGAGGCATCTCCATATCGGTGATCTTGCGCCCGTCGCGGAGCTTGACCGTGGCATCCAGCAGGCAGCGGATGTCGTAGACGCTGCCCCAGACCTCGGGCACGCCGCGGTCCACGTTCAGCAGGGTGTAGACGGCCTCCATGCCGGTGCGGATGGAATACTCGGTGGTGAAGATCGTGTCGCGGGCGGTCTCGGCAAACTGGCCCAGGAACGCGAAGTTGACAGCGCCCTCGGGCACGATGTCGGGGCGGTCACCCGCAGCGCGCGGCATAAAGAACGCATCAATATACGGCATCATGCAGGGCACGGTGTTGGCGCTGTTCGCGGCCATGTCCTCGATCTGATCCTCAGGCACGCCCAGGTGGTACAGCCACTCCATGCAGATCTCTTTGCCGGTGCAGTCGCGCATGGGCTTCTTGATATAGTTGCCGGGCTTGTCGGTGAACAGGCTGTAGACCCAGACGCAGAGCTGATCCTTGGGCTGGTCGCGGAACTGCTGCTGACGGTTCAGCGTCCAGCTCAGCAGCCAGTTGGAGTCGGTGACCGTGACAATGCCGCCGGTGACGACCTTGCCGCTGAACGGGTCGCGCTTGCAGATCTTCTTGATATAGGGCACGATGCGCTGGTCCAGCGTCGTGACGGTGGCGCTCATCCAGTTGGACAGCTCGGGGTCATAGCAGAACTTGTCGGGGTGGCCGAAGCTCGGGTCCTGCGCGGCGATCTTGCGCCACAGGTCCCAGCCGCCGCCCTCCTTGATCTCGGGCTTGAACTCGGCGGGGGTGTCCTGGCTGCCCAAGGTGGAGTTCTCGACGCAGCCGCCGTTCGTGATAAAGACGAGGTCGTTCTCGGTCAGGTCGATGGCGCTCTCCTGACCGTTGTGCAGGATGTCGATGCGGGTCGCCTGCTTCTTGCTGCCCGCGCAGTCGAACGCAATGTTCGTGACCTTTGTATCGTAGTGGAACTGCACGCCGAAGCCCTCGAGGTACTTGACCATGGGCAGGATCATCGACTCGTACTGGTTGTAGCGGGTGAAGCGCAGCGCCGTAAAGTCGGGCAGACCGCCGATGTGATGGATGTAGCGCTGCAGATAGCGCTTCATCTCCAGTGCGCTGTGCCAGTTCTCAAACGCGAACATTGTGCGCCAGTACATCCAGAAGTTGGAGTTCAGCACCTCATCGTCAAAGAAGTCGGTGATCTTCTTGTCGTACAGCTTCTCATCGGGGGACATGAACAGGTTCATGATCTCCATGGCGGCCTTGTCGGACAGGCCGAACTTGCCGTCGGTGTGGGCGTCCTCGCCGCGGTTGCGGGTGGCACGGCAGAGGCTGTAGTTAGTACTCATCCAGAACGGTGTGGTTCTCGTCCTCGATGGACGGGATGGAGCGGAACAGATCCCACATACACTCAAAGTGGTTGTCCATCTCGCGCCCGCCGCGCATGACGTAGCCGAGGTTCTCGTAGTGGTAGCCGTCGCAGGCACCGCCCGGGATGGGGTCTTTCTCGAGAACGTGGACGTGCTCGCCCTTCATCTGGGCATCGCGGACGAGATAGCACGCCGCAGACAGCGCCGCCAGGCCGGAGCCGACGATGTAGGCAGATTTGCCGTCCACATTGGCGGGCTTTTTGGGGGTGGCAAAGGCTTCATAGTTACCGGCGGAATAATACATAAGAGTACCTCCTGTGATGATAAGGCCGCGTGCTTGTTGGGGAGCGGCCTGTGATTTACTTGGTATGTCTGTAGTATACCCGGCGGGCGGAACGGTTACAATCAGCAAAAAATCCCCTTTGATAAGAATTTTATCAAAGGGGACGGATTGTATAGAGTATGGCGATTTTGTGAATGGGAGAGGAAAAGGCCCCCTTGTCAAAGGGGGCTGTCCGCGTGAGCGGACTGGGGGATTCCGACGGGCCGCCCGGGAGGATGGCGCTGCCCGAATGCGGCCCGGAATCCCTCCGGCCTCGCAGGCTCGGCCACCTGTTCCCCCTCTGGCGCTACGCGCCACCTCCCCCGGCGCGGGGGAGTCTGTCTTTGACAAGGGAGGCTTTTACCGTTACTTATCGATCCGGCACGCCTCCAGACCCTTTGTAATATCCCCGTGGATAAGGGTCGATACCCGCTCGATGAGGGCGGCGGGGTCGTCCTTCATGCCGGTGCGCACCCATTCCAGCGTCAGGCCGACGAAGGCGTACTTGTAAAAGTTGGCGATGAACTCCTTGTCCTCGGGGCGCACGGTCATCCCGGCAGCCTTCTCCTCGACGACGTCGATCATCAGGTCGTAGGTCACGCGGTAGAGGTAGTTCTCGATATGCTCGCGGCTGATGGAATGATAAACTTTGGTGACAAAGACCTTGTCCTTCTGCACGGCCTGCAGGATCTGCAAAAAGCCCTGCTGCCAGGTGTCGTAGGTCTTTTGCCCGGCCAGCGCACGGGTCGCGCTCTCGATGCAGGCCCACTCGACCAGATCGTAGATGTCCTTGAAATGGTAGTAGAACGTCATGCGGTTCACGCCGCAGTGTTCGGTCAGGTCGGTCACGGTGATTTTGTCCAGCGGCTTTTCGGCCAGCAGGTCCTTTAAGGATGCGACCAGCGCGCGCTTTGTCATTTGGGACATGGGTGCGTTCTCCTTATTATAAGCGTTACGGCGGATGCGGGGCGTCGGGTACGCCCCCCTGCAACCGTAGGGGCGGATTCCATATCCGCCCGTGGCCGTTTGCGGCAATATCATTATTATAAAAGAAGATTATGAATTTTTAAACCCCTGCACCCGCTCCCATAGCGTCACGACCCGCTTGCGGGCCATGCAAGAAAAAATTGCGGAAAGGGCGAAACTGTGGTATAAAAAGGATAATAAATCTGTTAAGGAAGTGTTCCCCATGCCCGAAATGCTTGATATTGTCGATGAAAACGGCGTCCCCACCGGTCAGAGCGTGCCGCGCACGACGGCCCATGCCGAGGGGCTGCGCCACCGCACCAGCCATGTCTGGATCGTGCGGCGCAAAAACGGCAGGGTGCAGGTGCTTTTGCAGATGCGCTGTGCCGCCAAGGATTCCTACCCCGGCTGCTACGATATTTCCTCTGCCGGGCACATCCCGGCGGGCGCGGAGTTCGTCGGATCGGCCCTGCGGGAGCTGCGCGAGGAGCTGGGCGTGACCGCCGCCCCCGCCGACCTGCACGAATGCGGCCTGCGGCGGTTCCGCTTTGAGGCTGAATTCCACGGTAAACCGTTCAAAGACAATCAGGTCAGCAAGGTGTTCTGTCTCTGGCTGGACCGCGAGGCCGAGGACTTTGCCGTGCAGAAGTCGCCCGGAGGAGCTGGGGATGGTGAAGAAGTTTGTGGGGCAGACCGGGGGCGGCTGCTGACGCTGACTGCGGCGGGGTGAGGGCACCCCGCCCTACGTACAGCATTTAGGTGAGATTGTAGGGCGGCCTGCCCTCAGGCCGCCGCGGACGTGTGCGGCGGAACGAACAGCCCGGGCGCAGCCCCTTGGGGGAAGGCAAAGGCTCTCCTCCGGTGTTGCAAAAACCGCAATTTTGTGTTGCCTAATGCAGAAAACCGTGCTATAATACATACGTCAACGCTGGATATACACGAGGGATTGCATATTTTTGCAGGCGCGGGCAGCATAAATGTATAACTATTCGTCAACCTGCCCAAAACAACCGCGAAAATGGAGAATCCTTTGGCAGTTTTACCGCTTGCAAAATGTATAAAAGAGTGTATAATATACAGCAATGAATGAATAAATATTCAAGACAAACGGCAAGCAACATACCCCGCGCGTCTTGGTAAAGAAACAGAGAGGGGAGCTCATCATGAAAAAGGATAAGAAAGACATCAAAAAGGTAGTTCTGGCGTACTCCGGCGGTCTGGACACCTCCATCATCATTCCCTGGCTGAAGGAAAACTACAACAACTGCGAGGTCGTCGCAGTCTCCGGCGATGTCGGCCAGGGCACCGAGCTGGACGGCCTGGAGGAGAAGGCCATCAAGACCGGCGCGTCCAAGCTGTACGTCCTCGACCTGAAGAAGGACTACGTCGAAAACTACATCTGGCCCTGCCTGAAGGCCGACGCCAAGTATGAGGACTACCTGCTGGGTACCTCCCACGCGCGTCCCTGCATCGCCGCCGCGCTGGCCGAGATCGCCAAGAAGGAGAACGCCGACGCCATCTGCCACGGCTGCACCGGCAAGGGCAACGACCAGGTCCGCTTTGAGCTGACCCTGAAAGCGCTGGCCCCCGATATGGCCATCATCGCCCCGTGGCGTGAGTGGAGCATCAAGAGCCGTGACGAGGAGATCGACTACGCCGAGGCCCACAACATCCCCCTGAAGATCAACCGTGAGACCAACTACTCCAAGGACAAGAACCTGTGGCACCTGAGCCATGAGGGCCTCGACCTCGAGAAGCCGTCCCTGGAGCCGCAGTACAATAAGCCGGGCTTCCTGGAGCTGGGCGTTTCCCCCGAGCAGGCCCCCGACACCCCGACCTACGTCACCATCCACTTTGAGAAGGGCATCCCCACCGCTGTGGACGGCAAGGAGATGGAGAGCGTCGAGCTGGTCGAGTACCTGAACAAGCTGGGCGGCGCCAACGGCATCGGCCTGCTGGACATCGTCGAGAACCGTCTGGTCGGCATGAAGAGCCGCGGCGTCTATGAGACCCCCGGCGGTGCCATCCTGTACAAGGCGCACGATGTTCTGGAAACCATCACGCTGGACAAGGAGTCCATGCACTTCAAGGCACAGCTGGCCCAGAAGATGGGCGAGCTGGTCTACAACGGCCAGTGCAGCGCCTTCACCGACGACCTGCAGAAAACCGTCACCGGCGACGTCAAGCTGAAGCTCTACAAGGGCAACATGATCAACGCCGGTGTCACCAGCCCGTATACCCTGTACGATGAGCAGACCGCGTCCTTCGGTGAGGATGACGATTACAACCAGGCAGACGCCAACGGCTTTATCAACCTGTTTGGCCTGCCCATTGCCGAGCGCGCCAAGCTGGCCAAGAACTGGCCCGCACAGGACTAATAAGCGAACGAACGCCGAATAAGCAACCGCCAAGGGGCGTGGAAACCCTTTGGCGGTTTTGGCATTACTATTAAAAGATAATAGATAATAGATAAAAGATAATAAAAAATGTGGAGTTTTGGCCCGGGGCCAAAACAAAAAAACGTAGGGGCGGATTCCATATCCGCCCGTCAACAGGCAGACGACCTGCGGGCGCATATAGAATGCGCCCCTACGGAGGCAGAGAATTTTTGAGCGGTGCGCCGACACCGCGAACCACCAATTTTATTATCTATTATCTAATTCAGGAGGTAAAACCTATGCCCCAACTTTGGCAGGGCCGGGCCAGCAAGGCCGTTGACAGCCGCGTAAACGATTTTAACTCCTCCATCCGCTTCGACGCGCGGATGATCGAGCAGGATATTCAGGGCAGCCTTGTCCACTCGGCCATGCTGGGCAGACAGGGCATCATCTCCCGGCAGGATGTGGACGATATTCACAAGGGTCTGCACTCCATTTTGGACGATTTGCACAGCGGCGCACTGGAAATTGACCCCAACGCCGAGGACGTCCACACCTTCGTCGAGCAGACGCTGACCGCCCGCGTCGGTGACGCCGGTAAGCGCCTGCACACCGGGCGCAGCCGCAACGATCAGGTCGCGCTGGACATCCGCCTGAACCTGCGCGCCGCCAGCGAGCATATTCAGGGCCAGATAAAAGAACTTATCACCGTGCTTTGCGACCAGGCCGAGAAGGGCGCAGGGTACGTCATGCCCGGCTATACCCACCTGCAGCGTGCCCAGCCCGTGACCTTCGGCCACCAGCTGATGGCCTACGCCTGGATGCTGCTGCGCGACTTGGGGAGATTGCAGGACGCGACCCGCCGCATGGACGCCGAGTGCCCGCTGGGCAGCGGCGCACTGGCGGGCACGACCTACCCGCTGGACCGCTTCTACACCGCCGAACAGCTCGGCTTTGCCGCGCCGTGCGGCAACTCCATCGACGGCGTGTCGGACCGCGACTTTTGCATTGAGCTGTGCAGTGCCATGGCGACCTGCATGATGCACCTTTCCCGCTTGAGCGAGGAAATTATTTTGTGGTGCAGCTGGGAGTTCAAGTTCATCGAGCTGGACGACGCCTTTACGACGGGCTCGTCCATCATGCCGCAGAAGAAAAACCCCGATGTAACGGAGCTGATCCGCGGCAAAACAGGCCGCGTCTACGGCGATTTGAACACGCTGCTCGTCATGATGAAGGGCATCCCGCTCGCCTATGACAAGGATATGCAGGAGGACAAGGAGGCCATTTTTGACGCCGTGGACACGCTGGAGCTCTGCCTGCGCACCGTCACGCCGATGCTGGCCACGATGACCCCGCTGCCCGCTAACATGCGCCGCGCCGCCGCGAAGGGCTTTATCAACGCGACGGACTGCGCCGACTACCTGACGAAGAAGGGGATGCCCTTCCGCGATGCCTACAAGTGTACCGGTTTATACGGCCATCGACCTGACGACCTGCTGCGAGGGCCGCACCAGCTACGGCGGCCCGACGAAGGCAAGCGTGATGAAGCAGGTTGCGGATGTGAAGGGGAAGCTGGCATAAAAGCCTTCCCCATCGGGGGAAGGTGGCCGAGCCTGCGAGGCCGGATGAGGGCCGAACCTGCTGCGGCTGCCCGTTTACAAGGCGGCGGCGGAAGCTTTGCCCTCATCAGCCGCCTGCGGGCGGCAGCTTCCCCCGAAGGGGAAGCCTTTAGAACTGGCGGCGGTTGCGCTCCGGCACGCGCCTGCGGGCGCAGCCCCTCGGGGAAGCCTTTAGAACTGACAGGAGCCTTCTCCCCTTGGGGGAGAAGGTGTCCGCGGCTCCGCCCGCGGACGGATGAGGGGAGAGCCTGCGGAGGTTGCCCGTTAAAAGGGAGACCACGCAAACTCCGCCCTCATCAGCCGCCTGCGGGCGGCAGCCCCGCGGGGGAAGCCTTTGGAAGTAAGGGGTGTAACAATGGGAAAGTACAAAATCTTCGTGGACGGTTCCTCCGGGACCACCGGTCTGCGCATTGCGGACCGGCTGGCGGAACGGGACGAATTTGAAATTCTGAAAATTTCCGAGGCGGACCGCAAGGATGTCCGCGCCCGGGCGGCGGTCATCAATGAGAGCGACCTCTCGTTCCTCTGCCTGCCGGACGACGCCGCGCGTGAGGTCGTGCCGCTGCTGCGGGACGATGTGCGCATTCTCGACACGAGCACGGCGCACCGCACCGCGCCCGGCTGGGTCTACGGCCTGCCCGAGCTGCACGGCACCCGCGAGGCGCTGAAAACCGCGACCCGCGTCGCCGTGCCGGGCTGCCACGCCACCGGCTTTATCGCGCCCGTCGCGCCGCTGGTGGAGCTGGGGATCATCCCTAAGGCCGCGCACCTGAACGTGACGAGCCTGACCGGCTACAGCGGCGGCGGCAAAAAGATGATCGCCGAGTACGAGGCCGGGCGCACCAACGAGGCGCTGAACGCCCCGCGCCCCTACGGTCTGGCGCTGCACCACAAGCACCTGCCCGAGATGGCCGCCGTCACGGGGCTGGACACCGCACCGAATTTTGTCCCCGTTGTGGCCGACTACTACGCGGGCATGGAGACGATGATCCCGCTGGATGTAACGGCGCTGGGGGTTTCCGCGCCGCAGGTCGCGTCCGCGCTGGCGAAATATTACGACGGTCAGCCGATGGTGAAGGTGCATCCCCTGTGCGAGGGCACGGACGGCGGCTTTTTGGCCGCCAACAAGCTGGCGGGTAAGGACACGCTGGAAATTTACTGCCTGGCCAACCCGGACGGCACCCGGATGCAGCTTATCAGCCTGTTTGACAACCTCGGCAAAGGCAGCTCGGGCGCGGCAGTGCAGTGCATGAATCTGATGCTGGGGCTGGAGGAGACCAAGGGACTGGCGCGGTAAGCAAATAATAAATAAAAAATAAGAAATAATAAAGAATGTGGAGTTTGCGCCCAAGGCGCAAACAAAACGTAGGGGCGGATTCCATATCCGCCCGCAAGCTGACTGACGACTGACGGGCGCATATAGAATGCGCCCCTACGGAGTTTTTTTGAGCGGAGCGCAGCGACGCGGTCCACCAAATTTATTATTTATTATTTATTCTTTCTTATTTAAAAATCGAGGGGTATACATAATGAGAAACTTCAAATCGGTAAGCGGCGGCATCTGTGCGCCGAAGGGCTTTTCCGCGGCGGGCGTGCATTGCGGCATCCGCCATAACCATTCCAAGCTCGACCTGGCGCTGATCAAGGCGGACGTCCGCTGCGCGGGCGCGGGCTGCTATACCACCAACAAGGTCTACGGCGCACCCATCACGGTGGACCGCGAGCACCTGAAGGACGGCTATGCACAGGCCATCGTTGTGAACAGCGGCAACGCCAACACCTGCGCGCCCAACGGCGTGCAGCTGGCTAAGGACACCTGCGACATCGTCGCCAAGGAACTGGGCATCCGCGCGGACGACGTGCTGCCGTCCTCCACCGGCGTCATCGGCCAGGCCATGAGCATCGAGCCGTTCGCCAAGGGCATCCCGGAGGCCGCCGCCAAGCTGGCCGCCGACGGGGCCGGCAGCCACGACGCGGCTACCGCAATCATGACCACCGACACCCACCCGAAGGAAATTGCGCTGGAATTTGCCGTCGGCGGCAAGGCCGTGCGCATCGGCGCTATCGCCAAGGGCAGCGGCATGATCCACCCGAACATGGCCACGATGCTGCTCTTTATGACCACCGACGCCAAGGTCGCGCCCGCCGCGCTGCAAAAGGCGCTGTCCACCGTCGTGCCCGCCACCTTCAACCAGATTTCGGTTGACGGCGATACCTCCACGAACGACACCGTGCTGCTGCTGGCCAGCGGCCTGTCCGGCGCAGAAATTGCCGAGGGCACGCCCGATTACGATACGTTTGTCGCCGCGCTGACCGAGGTCGCCGAGCATCTGAGCCGCGAGCTGGCCGGTGACGGCGAGGGCGCAACGAAGCTGCTGGAATGCACCGTGACCGGTGCGCCCGACCTGGCGACGGCCCGCGCGGTGTCCAAGAGCGTCATCCACTCGACCCTGTTCAAGGCAGCCATGTTCGGCGCGGACGCCAACTGGGGCCGCGTGCTCTGCGCCATCGGCTACACGCCGGGCGATTTCGACATCAGCAAGACGTCGGTGCGCCTCAAGAGCAAGGCCGGTGAGGTCTTTGTCTGCGAGAACGCCGCCTACCACCCCTACAGCGAGGAGGAGGCCGCCGTGGTGCTCAAGGAGGACGAGATCGACATCCTCGTGGACCTTGGCAGCGGCGACGCCACCGCCAAGGCCTGGGGCTGCGATCTGACGTATGATTATGTGAAGATCAATGGGGATTATCGGACCTGAATAAGTATGGCTTCCCCCTCGGGGCTGCGCCCGCAGGCGCGTGTCGGAGCGCAACCGCCGAAGGCGGCTCTTAGCGCGTAGACTGAAGCTGTCGGCGAAGCCGACTGATGAGGGCAGAGCTTACGGCGATAACCCGTTCATGGGCAATCGCGGCAGGCTTGCCCCTCATCCGGCCCTGCGGGGCCACCTTCCCCCCAAGGGGAAGGCTTTAGGAGTAGGGGATGCGGAGGAGCACAATGAAAAACGAACAAATGGCTCTGCTGTTCAGCGAGGCTACACCTTATATCCAGAAATACCACGGTAAAACGCTGGTTATAAAGTACGGCGGCAACGCGATGGTCAACGATGACCTCAAGCTGGCCGTCATGAACGACCTGGTCACGCTGACGCTGCTCGGCGTGCGTGTCGTGCTGGTGCACGGCGGCGGCCCGGCTATTAACAGTATGCTGAAAAAGGTGGGCAAGGAGTCCAAATTTGTGGGCGGCCTGCGCTACACCGATGAGGAGACCATGGGCATCGTCCAGCAGGTGCTGGCCGGGCAGGTCAACAAGGATCTCGTCGCGCTGCTCAAGGGCCGCGGCGTCGGCCTGTGCGGCATGGACGGCCACATGATCATGTGCAAGCGCAAGTCGGACGTTGACCTCGGCTACGTCGGTGAGATCGAGAAGGTCAACACGACGCTGATCGACCACCTGCTGGCCGACAGCTTTATCCCGGTCATCGCCACCGTCGGCATGGACGACAACGGCGTCCCCTACAACATCAACGCCGACACTGCTGCAGCGGAGATCGCCATTGCCCTGCACGCCGAAAAGCTCGTCAGCATGACGGATATTGTCGGCCTGCTCTACGACAAGAACGACGAGTCTACGCTCATCCCCGAGGTCGAGGTCTCCGAGATCGAGGGTTACAAGGCCGCGGGCGTCATTGCGGGCGGTATGCTGCCCAAGATCGAGGGCATGGCCGACGCCATCTATCAGGGCGTCCACGAGGCCGTCATCATTGATGGCCGCGTCCCGCACTCGATCCTGCTCGAGATGTTCAGCGACAGAGGCGCAGGCACGATGTTTTATCGGAGAGGAAACCGGTAAATGGCTTCCCCCGAGGGGCTGCGCCCGCAGGCGCGTGTCGGAGCGCAACCGCCGAAGGCGGCTCTTAGCGCGTAGACTGAAGCTGTCAGCGGCCCCGCCCGCTGACTGATGAGGGCAAAGTGTTTGGCGCTGTCCCGCAAACGGGCAGCCGCAGGACACTTGCCCCTCATCCGGCCTGCGGCCACCTTCCCCCAAGGGGGAAGGCTCCAAAGCGGGCCGCCTTCCCTCGAAGGGGAAGGCTTTTGCGTATGATAAAAAGGGGGTCACCCAATTGAATACCGAAAAAGTTATTTCCCGTGATAACGACTACATCCTCCACACCTATGGCCGCAGCCAGGTCGTGCTGGCGGAGGGCGAGGGCATGACGGCCAGGGACGCCGACGGCAAGAGCTACCTTGACTTCACGTCGGGCATCGGCGTCAACTCGCTGGGCTACTGCCACCCCGCGTGGGTCAGGGCTGTGGCCGACCAGGCCGCAACGCTGCAGCACACGTCGAACCTGTATTACACCGCCCCCGACGGCAAGCTGGCGAAAAAGCTCTGCCGCCGCACCGGGCTGGACGCCGTGTTCTTCGGCAACTCGGGCGCCGAGGCCAACGAGGGCGCGATCAAGTGCGCCCGCAAATACAGCGTAGATACCTATGGCGAGAGCCGGAATAAGGTCATCACGCTGGTCAACTCCTTCCATGGCCGCACACTGGCGACCCTGACCGCCACCGGCCAGGACGTGTTCCACCACGACTTCGGCCCCTTCCCGGGAAATTTTGACTACGTGCCCGCGGGCGACTTTGCCACGCTGGAAAAGGCCGCCGACAAGGACACCTGCGCCGTCATGATGGAGCTGGTGCAGGGCGAGGGCGGCGTCGTCGCGCTGGACGCGGACTACGTCGCCAGGGTCGCGGCGTTCTGCAGGGAAAAAGACATCCTCGTCATTGTGGACGAGGTGCAGACCGGCGTGGGCCGCACCGGCAAGTTCCTGGCGTGCGAGCATTTTGATCTGCACCCCGACATCGTCACGCTGGCGAAGGGGCTCGGCGGCGGCCTGCCCATCGGCGCGGTGCTGATGAACAAAAAGGTCGCCGACCACATGAAGCCCGGCTCCCACGGCTCGACGTTCGGCGGCAACCCGGTCTGCTGCGCCGGTGCGCTGGCCGTGCTGGACGAGATGGACGACGACTTCCTCGCCAACGTCAACGAGCGCGCGGCCCAGCTGCGCGCCGGGCTGGCAAAGCTGCCCCATGTCAGGGAGGTCAGCGGCCTCGGCCTGATGGTGGGCATCGCGTTTGACGACGGCATCAAGGCCGCCGACGTCCGCGCCGCCTGCGAGAAGGCGGGTCTGCTGGTGCTGACCGCCAAGACCCGCCTGCGTCTGCTGCCGCCGCTGATCCTGACGGCGGACGACGTGGACGACGCGCTGGCGATTTTGCGCAGCGTACTGGAGAAATGCGTATGAAACATCTGCTGAAGCTGGGCGGCATGACGCCCGAGGAAATTCTGCACATTCTGGATGTGGCCGACGAGTACAAGCGGCTGCACAAGGGCGGCGTGGACCCGAAGGATCTGCAGGGCAAGGCGGTGGCGCTGGTTTTCGCCAAAAACTCCACCCGCACCCGCACAAGCCTGGAGGTCGGCATCTACCAGATGGGCGGCCTGGGCACCTACCTGAGCGCCGGCGACCTGCAGACCGCACGCGGTGAGCCTGTGCAGGACACGGCCCGCGTGTTGGGGCGGTACTATGACGCCATCGTCTGCCGCACCTACAAACAGACGACGCTGGACATGCTGGCAAAATACAGCGGTATACCGGTGGTTTCCGGCATGACCGACTATGCGCACCCCCTGCAGGTGCTGACAGACCTGATGACCGTGCGCGAGCGCAAGGGCACGCTGGCCGGGCTGAAGGCCGGGTTTGTCGGTGACGGCTACAACATGGCAAACAGCGTCATTGTGGGCTGTCTGGCCGTGGGCATGACGGTGACGATTGCCTGCCCGAAAGGCTACCGCCCCGCCGCCGACGTGCTGATGCTGGCGAAGCAGTACGGGGATAAGTTCACGCTGACGAACGACCCGGACGAGGCCGCGCGGGACGCGGATGTGCTGTTCACCGACGTGTGGGTCAGCATGGGCATGGAGCGCGAGGCCGAGCAGCGCCGCCGCGACTTTACCGGCTTTACGCTGGACGCCGCCCGCATGGCGCTGGCAAAGCCGGACTGCATGGTGCAGCACCCACTGCCCGCCCACCGCGGCGAGGAGATCGCCCCCGATGTGCTGGAAGCCCACGCCGACGAAATTTTCGACGAGGCGGAGAACCGCATCTACGTGGAAAAGGCCGTGCTGGCGGTGCTGCTGGCAGGGAAATAAGAGCATTGCAGTAAGAGGAACGACAGGGGAGCGCGCGCGTGCGAACCTGCCGTTTTTTTGTGGAGGCAATGGGGAAACGGGAGGTTGCCGCTCCCCACTTGACGCCATGTGGTATACTGTGTATATTACTGTCAAGAGGTACACTATGCCAAAACAAACGCTCCAACAAAAAATCCGCCGCGCGCTGGGCCGGTTCACCGCCAAGCGGATCGCTATGATCCTGCTGGGCACGGCCATCCTGTCGTTCGGCATCCATAATATCCACCAGCGCACCGCCATCACCGAGGGCGGCGTCATCGGCCTGGTGCTGCTCATCAACCATTGGCTCGGCGTGCCCGCGTCGGTGGCGTCGCCCCTGCTCGACGCGGCCAGCTACGCGCTGGCGTTCAAATTTCTCGGATGGGACTTTTTGCTCTCGGCAGGGGTGGCCAGCGTGAGCCTGGCCGGGTTCTATAGAATCTGGGAATGCCTGCCCCCCATGCTGCCCGACCTGACGCCCTGGCCGCTGGCGGCGGCGCTGCTGGGCGGCGTGTTCGTCGGCGTCGGCGTGGGGCTCATCGTGCGGCAGGGCGGGTCCAGCGGCGGCGACGACGCCCTCGCCCTTGTCATCCATAAGCTGACCGGGTGGCGGCTCTCCCGCGCCTACCTGTTCACCGATCTGACCGTTCTGTTCGCGTCGCTGTCCTACATCCCGTTCCGGCGCATCGCGTTTTCCCTCGTTACGGTCACGGTGTCGTCGCTGCTCATCGACTTTATCCAGGGCAATACCGCATAATTCCCGCCTTACGGCTTAAGCACCGCTCCGGCAAAATGCTCGATAATACACAAAGTATTATCTGCGCTTTTGGCTTAGCAGCTGCCGCACCTCGCTCGCCGTATCGGCACTTAGAATTATGCGGTGTTGCCCAAGGAATGGCAGCCGAAAACAAATGTGTAAAAACGCGCGGAACGCTTGTACATAGCGGAAAATTGCGGTATAATAAGCTGTGTATTTTTGCAATGACACCCACGGAGGTCTACGATATGAAACTTACCCGCAAGCTCGCGGCACTGGCAATGGCCGTGCTGCTGGCAGTCAGCCTGACGGCCTGCTCCCCGAAGCAGGTCGCCCAGGATATGGTCGTGCATCTGGTCCACAAGCTGGGCCTGGTCGAGGAATCCGACGAGGATGACACCGACACCACCACAAAAGCGCCCGCCGGCGGCAGCGTGGAGTTCCCAGCCGAGATGGACACCACCGCGGCCCGCGTTGTGACCTACCCGGTAGAGAACACGCTGTATGTCTCTTTTAACGGCATTGCCAACCGCTCCACCGAGTATTTCGTGGCGGGCGGTGACAGCATGACCGTGACCGGCTACGCCACCACCGAGGCCAGCAACGAGAAATATATGTACTTCAAGATCGCGTTCTGGGAGCTGTCTGACGACAAGACGATGACCAGCTACGTGCCGGACTCGACGATCTACTACTGCGCCGACGGTTCCGATTACCAGTACAACGTGACCGGCCTGACCGCGGGCAAGCAGTACAAAATCACGATCAGCTATGACAACGGCAACAAGTATTATGTCACCGGCGGCCTGAAGGTCGAGGGTCTGGGCAGCACCGAGCTGAACACCTACGGCGACGATACGACGACCGGCTGATAACGGCAGCAATGCCGCCCGTGCCGCTTGCGGCAGGGCGGCTTTTTGGTTTGTATTGCAGGGACCGCACAACACAGAGAGGAATTGGAACATGGATAAAAAACAGCTGCGCAACACGCTGATGCTTATGGCCTGCGCATTCATCTGGGGCACGGCCTTTGTCGCGCAGAGCGTCGGCAGCGATTACATGGGCCCGTACACGTTTTTGGCCAGCCGCAGCTGGCTGGCCTGTGCGTTTCTGCTGGGCCTGATGGCCGTGCTGCGCAAGATGGGCAAAACGAACCCCGCCGCGGAGCCGGGCTTCTGGCAGAACAAAAAAGTGCTGCTGCGCGGCGGTATTTTCTGCGGTGTGGCGCTGTTTGCGGCGTCCGCCGCGCAGCAGATGGGCATTGGCACGACCAGCACGGCCAAGGCGGGCTTTATGACGGCGCTCTACGTTGTGCTGGTGCCGGTGGCGGGGGTTTTCCTGGGCAGCCGCCCCGGCGTCAAGCTGTGGTGCTGTGTCGCGGCCAGCGTCGTGGGGCTGTATCTGCTCTGTCTGGCCGGGCGCGACACGCTGAGCCTGACCGGCGGCGAGTGGCAGCTTTTGGTCTGCGCGATCCTGTTCACGGCGCAGATCATGCTGGTCAACCATTTCAGCCCGCAGCTCGACGGCATCCAGCTGAGCTTTGTGCAGTTCTTTGTGGTCTCGGTTTTGTCCACGATCTTCGCGTTTGTCTTTGAGGCCCCGTCGCCCGACCAGTTCCGCGCTGCGGCGGTCTCGATTGCCTATTGCGGCATCATGTCCAGCGGCGTGGCCTACACGCTGCAGATCGTCGGCCAGAAGGCGCTGGACCCGACGATTGCCAGTCTGGCGATGTGTCTCGAGAGTGTGTTCAGTGCTCTGGCCGGTTGGCTGATCCTGGGCGAGACGCTCTCTGCCACCGAGCTGTGCGGCTGCGCGCTGATGTTCGGCGCGATTGTGGTGAGTCAGCTGCCGGAGAAACGGTAACGGCTGCCTCCCGAACCCCAAAGCGGAGGTCGGAAGGGGCGGGGGCTAAACGAAAGCAGTATTACTTTTCGTTCTTAACGCCCCCGCCCCTTCCTCCACCTTAAATTCGGGTGTTCCCCCGAACCCCCGCAAGGGGAAAAAGGCTCCCCATCAGGGGAGCTGGCCGAGCTTGCGAGGCCTGAAGGGTCCCGACGGGCCTTGCGTCACCGCCCGTCAACGGGAAAGGGGGCGGGCTGCCGCCCTCCCTCGCCCCTCTCGTTCGCAACCAATTCACAGCAGTCCGTAGGGGCCGGGCATGCCCGGCCCGCAGCCTTGCTATGCTGCCCGTCAACGGGCTGAACCCTTCCGGCCTGCTTCGCGGCCACCTCCCCTGATGGGGAGGCTTCCCTCGCGGGCTTCGCCCGCGCAAAAGGCTCCCCTCACAGGGGAGCTGGCCGAGCCCGCGAGGCCTGAGGGGCTTTGACGGGCCTTGCCCGATCTCCCGCCCCCCTTACAATACCCCCACCGCAAGGAGCCACCCATGCAAGATCTGCGCAAAATCTTCCGTTATGCCCGCCCGTACCGGCGCGATCTGTTCGCGGCGGTGGGGCTGATCTTTATTGAATGTATCTTTGAAATGGTCATCCCCGTCCTGATGTCCACCCTCGTGGATGACGGTGTGCCCACCCATAACATGGCCGTCATCTTCCGGCAGGGCGGGCTGATGATTTTGTGCGCGGTGCTTGCGCTTATCACGGGGCTGCTGTATGCGCGGTACGCGGCGCGGTTCGCAAACGGGTTCGCGGCAGAGCTGCGCATGGCGGAGTATGCCGCCGTGCAGAAATTCGACTTCGCCAACCTCGACCGCTTCTCCGATGCGTCCCTCGTCACCCGCATGACCACCGACGTCACGGTCATGCTCAACGCCGTCAACGCCGGTCTGCGTCCGCTGGTGCGCAGCCCGGTCATGCTCTGCATGGGGCTGGCGATGGCCTGCGTGCTCAGCCCGCGGCTGACGATTGTATTCCTCGTCACAACGCCGATTCTGGCCGCCGTCCTCGCCTGGATCGTCACAAAGGTCGGTCCGCTCTATGGCCGCCAGCAGAGCGCCGTGGATCACCTGAATGGCCGCATCCAAGAGTCCCTGACCGCCATCCGCGCCATCAAAGCGTTCGTCCGCGGCGACTACGAGAACGCCCAGTTCGACACCGTCAACACGGAATTGAGCGATGCTTCGACAGAAACATTCCGCTATGCCGTCCTCAACCTGCCTGCGTTCCAGACCGTCATGTATACGGCCATCGTCTGCATCCTTTGGTTCGGCGGCAATTATATCCTCGTCGGCACGATGTCCGTCGGCCAGCTGACGGCGTTTTTGAGCTATGTTTTGCAGGTGCTCAACTCGGTCATGATGTTCTCCGGCGTCTTTCTGCAGATGTCCCGCTCGCTGGCCAGCGCCCGCCGCATCCGTGAGGTCCTGACCGAGACGCCCGACCTTGCAAACGCCGCCGCGCCGGTGGACACCATCCCCGACGGCCAAATCGACTTTGACCACGTCAGCTTCAAATACAACGCCAAGGCGGAGAAAAATGCCCTCTCCGACATCACGCTCCACATCCCGGCAGGTGCGACGGTGGGCATCATCGGCGGCACGGGCGCGGCCAAAACGACGCTCGTCCAGCTCATTCCGCGCCTGTACGACGCCACCGAGGGCACGGTCCGGGTCGGCGGGCGCGACGTCCGCGGCTACGACGTGAACGCCCTGCGGGACGCCGTCGGCATCGTGCTGCAAAAGAACCTGCTCTTCTCCGGCACGATCCGCGACAACCTGAAATGGGGCAATCCCGACGCGACGGACGACGACCTCTGGGCCGCCTGCCGCGCCGCCCGTGCGGACGAATTTTTGTCCCGGATGCCCGACGGCCTTGACACCGACCTGGGCCAGGGCGGGTGCAACGTCTCGGGCGGGCAGAAGCAGCGCCTCTGCATTGCGCGGACGCTGCTCAAGCACCCGAAGGTGCTGATTTTCGACGACTCCACCAGTGCCGTGGACACGGCGACGGAGTCGGGCATCCGCCATGCGCTGGCCGGACTGGGCAGCGTGACCAAGCTCATCATTGCCCAGCGCATCACGTCGGTGCAGAGCGCCGACCTCATCGTCATTCTGGACGACGGGCGGCTGCATGCCGTGGGCACGCATGACGAGCTGCTGGCAAAAGATACGATCTATCAGGAAATTTACCATTCCCAGATGAAAGGGGGCGACGCAGATGGCGAAGCCATTCGGCGGTAAGCGCCCGCAGGACCTGCGGCACACGCTGCGCCGCTTCATGGACTATCTGGGCCGCCACAAAATCATGCTCGGCGTCGTCGGCCTGCTGGCGGCTGGCGGCGGTCAGTGCGCTGGCCGCGCTGCTGGGCACCTACATGATCCGCCCCATCGTCAACGGCGTGCTGGAAAACGGCAGTGCCGCCTATCTGGCCGGCGTCGTGGCGCTGACCGCGGGCATCTACATCGTCGGCGCACTGTCTACCTTGGGCTACACCCAGCTCATGGTCCGTGCCGCGCAGAAGATTTTGCAGGACATTCGCCGCGACCTGTTCGCACATCTGCAGACGCTGCCGCTGCACTACTTTGACACGAACCGCAAGGGCGATCTGATGAGCCTGTTCACGAACGACGTGGACACGATCTCGGACGCGCTGAACAACAGCTTTGCGGTGGTCATCCAGACCTTTATTCAGGTCGCAGGCACGCTGCTTTTGCTGTTCATCCTCAACTGGCGGCTCTCGCTGCTGGTGGTCGTTGGCTATATTGCCATGTTCTGGTATATCAACTACTCGACACAGCGCAGCCGCGCCTTTTATGCGCGCCAGCAGGCCAGCCTCGGTGAGCTGGACGCCTACATGGAGGAGATGATCGCCGGGCAGAAGGTCGTCAAGGTGTTCAACCACCAGCAGGCCGACATGGCCGCCTTTGCCGCCCGCAATGAAAAGCTGCGCGAGGCCGGCACCGGCGCGCAGAGCTACGCCGCCACGATGATTCCCGCCGTCGTCAGCATCGGCTACCTGAACTACGCGGTCATTGCGGTGGTCGGCGGCCTCATGGTCATGTGGGGCTGGTCCGACCTCGGCAGCCTGGCCAGCTATCTGGTCTTTGTACGCCAGACGACGCTGCCCATCAACCAGCTGACCCAGCAGGGCAACTTCCTGCTGGCGGCGCTGGCGGGTGCGGAGCGTATCTTCACGGTCATGGAGGAAAAGCCGGAGATCGACGAGGGCACGGTGGAGCTGGTCAGCGTGCGGGAAAACAGCGACGGTACGCTGACCGAGTGCGCCGGGAGCACGGGTCGCTGGGCCTGGTGTGACCGCCGCCGTCCCGACGTTCCGCTCGAGCCGCTGCACGGCGACGTGCGGTTCCACGACGTCAGCTTTGGCTACACGCCGGACCGGATGATTCTGCAGAACCTCTCGCTCTACGCCAAGCCGGGGCAAAAAATTGCCTTTGTCGGCTCCACGGGCGCGGGCAAGACCACGATTACCAACCTCATCAACCGCTTTTATGAGGTGTCGGGCGGGTCCATCACCTACGACGGCATGGATGTGCGGCTCATCAAGAAAAACGACCTGCGCCGCTCGCTGGGCGTCGTCTTGCAGGACACCCACCTGTTCACCGGCACGGTGGCGGACAACATCCGCTTCGGCAAGCTGGACGCGACACAGGCAGAAATTGAAAAGGCGGCCAAAATTGCGAACGCCGACTCCTTCATCCGCCGCCTGCCGCAGGGGTACAACACGATGGTGACGAGCGACGGCGCAAACCTGAGCCAGGGACAGCGCCAGCTGCTGGCCATCGCCCGCGCCGCCGTCGCCGACCCGCCGGTGCTGATTCTGGACGAGGCCACGTCGAGCATCGACACCCGCACCGAGGCGCTGATCCAGAAGGGCATGGACGGCCTGATGGAGGGGAGCATGGCCATATCATCGAGCGCGGCACCCACGACGAGCTGCTGGCCAAAAAGGGCGAGTATTACCAGCTGTATCACGGGATGTTTGAGCTGGCGTAAAGATTCATGCCTCCCTCTGCGAGGGAGGTGCCCCGAAGGGGCGGAGGGAGAGAACCTTGCAATAGCCCGAAATGCTTCGGATTGCCGCAAGGTTCTCTCCCCCACCGCCTGCGGGCGGAGCCCCCTCGCAGAGGGGGCCAAGAGAAAAACCTACCCCGGAGAGATCTGTGAAAGGTAAACCTTGCGAATGGAGCATTTACAAATGGAAAAGATCAGGAAGAATTTCGGCTTCGGCTGTATGCGCCTGCCCATGATCGGCGAGGACGTCGATATGGAGCAGACGAAACAGATGGTGGACTGCTTTTTGGAGCAGGGCTTCAATTATTTTGACACGGCCCACGGCTACCTTCAGGGCAAGAGCGAGCTGGCACTGAAGGAGTGCCTGACCAGCCGTTACCCGCGGGAGGACTATGTCCTGACCGACAAGCTGAGCGGATCCTATTTTAAAAAGGAAGAGGACATCCGCCCGTTCTTTGAGAGCCAGCTTGCAGCCTGCGGCGTGGATTACTTTGACTTTTATTTAATGCACTCCCAGAGCACGACAAACTACCAGCACTACAGG
>QWCE01002742.1_pt1 | contig 21106 bp, 26 predicted proteins | sample 1972531 | NCBI WGS metagenome assembly QWCE01 (sample SAMN09866716, study PRJNA288562) | Human gut metagenome isolate term4_stool, whole genome shotgun sequencing... | reverse complement strand
AGTTTTAATGAATCTATTAAAGCACCTGTAAAAGCTGGCGAAATTTTGGGCTTGGCAAAAGTTAATTATCAAGATAAGGAATTTGACGTTTCTTTGGTTGATCCTGTTTTTAATCCATCAACTCCTGGTATTTCACCAACTAAAGGAATTGTTGAGTTTACATCAATTTCACGTCTTTGATCGACAATTGACCTTATTTTGGCATATTCTAAAACTTCTGGATATTTGTCTATTATATATTTGCTAAGAGTAAATAAGTCTTTGGCAGATGATGAGTTTTGCTGGCCATCTTCTGTTTCTACTCCACTAGCATTGTAGTAAACTTGGCTTGATAATCCCAATTCTGCAGCTTTTATATTCATTTTTCTGGCAAATTCTATTTCACTCTTGCTAACTGTAACTGCTAGTTGATAAGCACAATCATTGCCACTTACAACCATTAGTCCTTCTAATAGTTCCTTTACAGTAAAGACATCTCCCTCATCTAATCCAAGATAGGAATATTCCCAATTATGAAATTTTGCTGCTTCTTTTCCTACTGTAATTTCTTGATCCATGCTTAGCTTGCCATCATCTATGCTTTCTTTTACTAGTAAATAAGTCATTAATTTGCTAAGTGAAGCCATAGGATAAGATTCTTCAGAATTTTTCTCGTAATATATATCTCCATTTTCTTCATTTGCGATTAGGTAAGCTTTTACATTTTTGTCAAGACCTACAATCTGAGTTTGATTTGCTGCCATAGATTTTATTGGATATATAAAAAATAAAAAAGTAAGTATTATAAATAAATTTAATTTCTTTTTCATAATAGCTCCTAATTTAGAAAAGACTCAAGCTTTTTATAATTTTTTCTTAAAACTTTGTGAGTTTCTACATCTATTTCTTTTGGGTACACGAAGTTAAATTTCTTACAAATATCCATTGCTAATTTTCTAAATAATACAGTAGCCTTAAACAAAGAATAATATATATCCATCAAATCATCATGGTGGTAGGTTAGTAGTAGACTTTCTTTTATATCTACTTCCAAAGTATTATGTAGCCTTTGACCGTCATCTCCCATGTCAAGTTTGTATGAATATTTGTCTTTGATATAGAAATTTATCATTGCTATTAAATAATTTCTCAATGAATCCATTTTCATACAAGCTGCCAGTTGATCTTTTTGATCAATATAAAGCGAAACTTCATAAGCGCTTGCAAAGAAATTTTTGATAGTAGAAATAACTTCATATTCTTTAGGCTTGTCAAAAACAAATTTGCTTTCAATATCAAAGCTATTAAAACCAGGCTTGCTATATAAAATTTTTATATCACCATCTATGGTTTTTATAAAATCATCTGCATATTCGCTAGAAATTATAGACTCAGTTAATTTTAAATTGTCATCTGTATAAATATTTAAGTTTGTATAATTGATATAGGTCTTATTAATGGAAAATTCTCCCTTGCTCCTATTTACCATTATCAAATTATCAAAAAGTCCTACAAGTTCTTCTTCTAATTTTCCGATAATTACATCATTTACTAGAGTATAAACGTGAATAATAGACTCATAATTGTCGTTAAGAACATAAAATATCGTATCTATAGCATCGTTTTTTCTTGCATAATCTATTAGTTTATTACTTATTTCTTTATTCATATTCATCTAAGCTTTCTATAAAGTTTTTTAATAATTTTGCAGTCAAACCCCATATTACTGGATTAGTATCATAAAAATACATATCGTGGTATAAAGATACAAATTTATAATCTCTACCATTGGGAATTTTTTCAAAAGGAAAATCGTTTGGAAATTCCATTTTGTAGGGCGCCCTGTACATAATAGGCTGGTTTTTTTTCAAAAAATCCACTGATACTGCAAATATTGATTCTACTTCTTCATTATACTTTATTTCTTCAATATTTTTATTAATTCTCCCATAAAATGATTTGATGTGCATATAAGAAGAATTAAGAATCATAGAAGAGTATCCCATATACAAGATATCATCTCTTTCTAATAACAACTCCTCCATAGTTTCTCTTATAGCAGCATCTTTGAAAGATTCATTTTCCTCAAGTTTTCCTCCAGGAAAGGAAACTTCTCCAGCTTGCGCTATATTTTTACCTCTTATTTCAAGAAGCACATGATCTTTGCCATCAATTTTTATTAAAGGGATAAAAACTGCATAATTTTTAATTTTTTGATAAAATTCATCATCTACCAATAAATTTTTCATAATTACCTCTAATTAAATGATATTAAATTAATAGGCTTTAGTCAACTATATAGTATAGTATTATTGTATTTTAAAAAAAGGAGAAGAATATGCTAGAAGAATTTAAAAAATTTATTTCAAAAGGCAGCGTTTTGGATATGGCAATTGGTATCATAATGGGTACTGCTTTTACAGCTATTGTAAATTCTGTTGTTGAGGATTTATTGATGCCAATAATTACTGGTCTTACGGCTGGGGTTGATTTTCAAAACTTAACTGTCAATGTTGCAGGTGCGACTTTAAAGGTTGGCAACTTAATAAATAATATCATAACTTTTCTAATTGTAGCTTTTGTATTATTTTTAATTATGAAATCATTTAATAGAAACAAAAAAGAAGAAGTTAAAGAAGATAGCAAAGTTTGCCCATATTGCAAATCAAAAATTGCTATAGATGCAACAAGATGTCCACATTGCACAAGCGAGCTAGTTGGATATCATAATGAAAATGCATTAAATTAATTTTAGAACCTTAAAGGAGGTTCTTTTTTTTTTTGAAAATTTTCCTTGACAATGAAATTAATCTGGCTATAATATAATTAAGTTAGTTAATTACTTATGTAACTAACCAGTTAATTAAGGAGGTTATATGGATGGATTCTAATAAGCTAATCTTTGAACAAGTTGCAGAAATTGTTGAAAATCAGATTCTAGATGGCTTGTTAAAAACAGATGACCGATCTCCCTCAACGACAGAATTTGCCAATGCTTACGGCATAAATCCTGCAACGGCAAGAAAAGGACTCAATATTTTGGTAGATGAGGGAATTTTGATAAAAAAAAGAGGAATGGGAATGTTTGTGACTAAAGATGCTAAAAAAATTATTAAGGAAAAAAGGAAAAAGGAATATTTAGATAATATTTTGCCCGACTTAATAAAAAATTTGAGATTCCTAGAAATAAGTAAAGAAGATCTAATAAAAGAAATTGAAAAAATTTATGGAGAGCTAGCAAATGATTAAAATAAATAATTTATCCAAAACTTACGGCAATAAATTAGTTTTGGAAAATGTAAATTTGGAAATTAAAGAAGGCAAAGTTTACGGCTTAATTGGCAGAAACGGTGCTGGAAAAACAACTTTGATGAAAGTTTTATCTGATCAAATTATAAATTACCAAGGTGAAATTTACTATAAAGGCACAAATATTTTACTTAGCAATCAGTTAAAGAAAAATCTAATTTACATTGGTGAAGATTTTTTAACTTATAATTTGAAAGAAAAAAAGCTAATAAAAACCGTAAACTATATAAAAAAATTGTATCCTAAATTTAATCAAGAAAGATTTGATGAACTAACCGCTCTTTTTAAAATTGATTTATTAGCTAAATATAAGAAACTTTCTTACGGCAATCAAAGCCTTTTTAGAAATATTATCGCCTTATCTTTACAAGCTCAATTTTTATTATTAGACGAACCATCAACAGGCCTTGATGAAATAAATAGGGATTTGTTTTATGGAAAATTAATTGAATACCAAGAAATCGACAATTCAACTGTTATAATTTCTTCTCATATTCTATCAGATATAGAAAAAATAGTTACTGACCTACTTATTTTAAACGAAGGAAAAATTATCGTAAACGACCCTATCGACGAGCTTTTGGAAAAAGCTTTTGTTATTACAATAAATGCAGAAAATTTACATTTTTTTGCAAGCAAAAATATCATCAAAAAATCTAATATAGGAAAACAAATCATTTTATATGTCTATGATAGTTTTTCAAATGATGAAATGAGAAAAATAAAAGAAATCGCTGATATAAAAAGATTAAATTTAAAAGAATTATTTCTAGCTTTAACTAAGGAGGATTAGATGAAAGATATAAAAAAGATATTATCATTAGAAATAAAAGAATTTGCTAAAAGTTACTTCATTTTTTCTATTGTCACACTTATTTTGGCGATGATTTTCTTTTCCTACCAAGCAAGTACTGATGCTAATGAATATATAATTTCAAATAAGATTATAATTGCAGGTTTCATAATTTTGTTTGTACTCCTATATATTGTTTTATCCACAGGTCAATCTATGCAAGATACTTTCATTATGGCCAACAAATTAGCTTACACTAGGAAAAATATTTCACTGGCTTTGATTATCAAAGATTTGTTAGTAATCTTAGTATCATCATTATTAATTTTTTACCTAAGCAATTTTATAATAACAAAGGCAGAGCTTGTGTCATTTATGGAATTTAAAGATATAGAAATAATTATTAGTAATTTGGGAAGCTTTGATAATGTATTGAGAATTTGTATAATTTACTTGAGTTTTTCTAATATATTTGCCAATATTGCCTATCTTGTAAAATCAAATCCTCTTTCTGGATCAATATTTGGATTTTTTATTTTATCTATATTTAATGATATATTTTTAGGTTCAAATGGATTAATTAATTCCACAATCTTTACTTTAATAATATTTATCCTAGGCCAAATTATAAAATATTATGTTATAAATAAAGTTGACGCAAAAGCTTAAAATTTAAAAGAGATGAGTTTTTCTCATCTCTTTTTTTCTTTTATATATCCGCAATTTTCGCATCTTATTTCATCTACATTACGGTTTTTCTTATGAACCAAAAGTTCTCCACATTCAGGGCAAATATCTCCTGTTGGTGGATCCCAAATTGCATAATCGCAATCTGGATAATTATTGCATGCATAAAATCTCTTGCCTTTTTTGCTAACTTTTTCGATAATTTCACCCTTTTTACATTTTGGACATTTTACTCCTGTGGTTTTTACAATTGATTTAGTAAAATCACAAGATGGAAAATTTGTGCATCCTATAAATTTACCATTTCTTCCATGCTTTTCTGCCAGAGGATGGCCACATTTTGGGCATTTTTCATCTAAGATTTTATCTTTGACCTTATAATCCGTATCGTCTTTTTTGACGTTTTTCATATCTTTTTCAAAACCAGAATAAAAATTGCTTAAAACATCTTTCCAATAAACTTTATGATCGGCAATTTTATCAAGTTCATCTTCCATTTCAGCAGTAAATTCAACATTAATTATGTCGTCAAAATTTTCCACCAAAAAATCATTAACAGTAAAGCCAAGTTCTGTCGGATAAATTGATCTACCTTCAAATTCCACATAATTTCTGTTTACAATTTGATTTATGGTTGCAGAATAGGTTGATGGACGTCCTATGCCAAATTCTTCAAAAACTTTTACAAGGCTTGCTTCTGTGTATCTTGCTGGAGGATTTGTAAAATGTTGTGATTTTTCTATATTTGTGGCAGAAATTATATCCCCTTCTTTTAGTTCTGGCAAAATATTTTCTTTTTCAAAGGATCCAGAAACTTTATTAAAACCATCAAAAATTGTTATTTTGCCATTGCTTTTAAAAATCAATCCTTGATTATCAAATGAAATACTTGTTGATAAATATTGATAATCGGCCATTTGAGATCCTACAACTCTAGTCCATATTAATTTGTATAATTTGTACTGAGCATCTGATAAATATTCTCTAAGTGATAAGGGATCTCTATAAATTGAAGTTGGTCTTATGGCCTCGTGAGCATCTTGTGAGCCTTTTTTCTTTGCCCCGTAAGTATTGCCCTTGCCAGCATATTTTTCTCCATATTTTTCATTGATGTATTTTAGAGATTCGCTTACAATTTCTGTGCTTATCCTTGTAGCATCGGTTCTCATATAAGAAATCAAACCAACGCTTCCCTCGTTTCCAATATCTATTCCTTCAAAAAGCTGTTGGGCCAATTGCATGGTGTATTTGGTTGAATAACCCAATTTGTTTGAGGCATCTTGTTGGAGTGTTGAGGTTGTGTAAGGTTTTGGAGGCTTTCTAGTTTTCTTAGTTTTTTTAATTTCAACTACTTTGAACCTATCCTTATCTATTCTTGATAAAATTTTATCGGCACCATTTTCATTTGAAATTTTGATTTTTTTCTTTGGACTTCCATAAAATTCCGAATCAAATTCCAAATCATCTACTTTGTGATTTGCAGTTATTGTCCAATATTCTTCTGGTATAAATGCGTCGATTTCTCTTTGCTTATCTACAATTAATTTTAAGGCTACGGATTGGACACGACCTGCGGATAGGCCGGATTTCACTCTTTTCCACAAGATCGGACTAATTTCATAACCTACTATCCTATCCATAATTCTTCTTGCTTGTTGAGCATCGACTAAGTTTTGGTCGATTTTTCTAGGATTTTTTATGGCATTTTTTACGTTGTTTTTAGTTATTTCATGAAATTCTACTCGATTTTTCTCGTTTGGATCAAGACCTAAAAGATATTCCAAATGCCAGCTTATTGCTTCTCCCTCCCTATCAGGGTCTGTTGCAAGATAAACTCTATCAGCTTTTTGGGCTTCTTTTATTAATTCATTGATTGTTTTTGCTTTGCCACGAACTTTTATATATTCTGGCTCAAAGTTATTTTCTATATCTACGCCAAATTTCGATTTTGGTAAATCTCTCAAATGGCCAATAGTTGCCTTTACTTTGTAGTTACTGCCCAACATTTTGCCAATAGATTTGGCTTTGGTTGGGGATTCTACAATTACTAAATTCTTAGCCAACTAATCATCTCCTTACTGTAAATTCATTATTTCCCATATTTTCTATATAATCTCTTAACTCCAAGGAAGTTAGAAGGTAATTTATTTCATCAATGCCGATATTTAAGTTGGAAGCCATGATATCGGCTGTGCTATTAGGATTTTCTTCGATATATCTTACTATTAGTAACTCAATTTTTTCAAGTTTACTATAATCTAGTATCCTTTTTTCATCACTTCTGTCAATCAGATAATCCAATTCTTCCAAAATATCATCACTTGATGTTATAAGTTTGCTACCTTCTTGGATTAGTTTGTTGGTACCTTTGGAATAAATAGAATTAATATTTCCTGGAACTGCAAAAACTTCTTTTCCTTGTTCTAAGGCGCACCTTGTTGTAATCATAGTTCCTGATTTTTCTTTGGCTTCTATGACAACGGTCGCAAGTGAAATCCCGGAAATTATCCTATTTCTTCTTGGAAAATTAAATGCTCTAGGTTCTGTCCCTATGGGAAATTCTGATAAAATTAAACCTTTTTCTTCCATTTCTTGATATAAGTACCTATTTTGTTTTGGATAAATCTTATCGATCCCACAACCAATTACACCAATAGTTCTACCAGCAATTTCTAAAGTCGCCTTATGACTTATCCCATCTATCCCGTAGGCAAGGCCAGAAACGCTTGTAAGTCCATTTGAAACAACTCCTTGGACCAAATTCCTACAAGCCCATTTTCCATAGTCAGTACATTTTCTTGCTCCGACAAATGCTATGGAATTTTTATCTTTTTCCTTATCCAATTTGCCCTTATAAAACAAAATGGCTGGTCTATCGTCAATATATCTCAAATTATAAGGGTAATTCTCATCCAAAATTGTCACATAATCATAGGCAAATTTGTTAACTTTTTCTAAATAAAAATTAAAATCATCAAGGGATTTTTGACTAAAAATTTTTTGGTAATTATTGTCATTAATAAAATCTAAGTCTTGCCTTTCTTTAGCAAATAAATCTTTGTAAGGAAAATTCTCACCGATTTTTAAAATTATTCTATTGTCTAAATTTATATAATTTAAATATAAAATTACTTCATTATCTCTTAGATCAAAATGCATTTTCTATATAATTAATCTCTCTACTTTCTGTAAAAACTTCAGCCACATCAAAAGTTATTATAAAATCCGTCAAATTATTTTCTATCAAAAAAGCTTGGCTTGCCTTAATAATTCTTTGTTGCTTGTGGTAATTTACCGCTTCTCTTGGGTAGCCATATTTGGTAGATTTACGAGCTTTGACTTCAACAAAAGATATGATATCATTTTTTATGGCAATAATATCAATTTCTCCAAATGGCTTGTTGTAATTTCTTGTAAGTATCTTATATCCTTTGTTTTCCAAAAAATCTGCAACTAAATCTTCTCCCAGATTTCCAATTTTTCTTTTTTCGCTCATAAAAAACTTTCCTGCTTAGCATAATACTTTTTTAGAAAACTTTTCCTATGGATAGGACAAACTCCCAGTTGATCTATTCCTTGATAATGCTTTTTTGTCCCGTAACCAACATTAGTTTCAAAAGAATATCCCGGATAAATTTTAGCAAATTTCATCATAATATCATCTCTTCTAATTTTTGCAAGAATTGACGCACAGGAAATTGCATATTCGTTTAAATCACCTTTTACTATATTTAGCTGGGGTATGTCCACATTTATTTTTTCGGCATCGATTAATAATATTTCTGGCTTTATTGAAAGATTATTAACTGCCATTTCCATAGCTCTAAGGGTTGCCTGTCTGATATTTATTTTATCAATCAAAAGATTATTGGAAAATCCGTAAGAAATTGCTAAGGAATCTTCAATTATTTTATCTTTTAGCTCAAGCATTTTTGATCTTTTTAATTTTTTGGAATCTGTAACTCCATCTATATGAGAATTTTTTTTCATAATTACTGCACATGTTACAACTGGTCCTGCCAAAGGTCCTCTTCCAACTTCGTCAATTCCTGCAAGTAAATCGTATTTTTGGTAAATTTCTTTTTTTATTTCTTCGTTGTATTCGGAATATTTCATGGTCTTTCTAGGGTAATTCTTCCAAGTTTTCCAGATCTAAAATCTGTCAATATGATATTTGCAGTTCGTGTGTAGTCGAAATCTCCACCTTTTGTAATGGCTCCTCTTTTTCTTGCTATATCTTCGTAAATTTCCAAGGCTTTTTTATCTGGATCTACTCCATATCTTTCTGTCAAAAGTTTTGGATAGTCTTCTTGCATTTTTTCTAAGAATTTTAGGGTTAAATCCTCAATATTTAAAATTTCATCTTTAATCGCATGAGTGTAAGATAAATTTAGGCCAGTTTCTTCGTCAAATTTTGGCCACAAAACTCCTGGTGTATCAAGTAATTCTAAATTATCATTAGTTTTGATCCATTGTTTGGTTTTTGTAATTCCAGGACGATTTCCTACGTTTGCGGATTTTTTTTTAGAAATATTATTTATAAAGGTCGATTTGCCAGAATTTGGAATACCAACTATCATCATCCTAATTATCTTATTTTCTATATTTTTTTCTTTGTTTTTGTCAAATTTTTCTTTTAATTCTTCCTTAGCTATTTGGTAAATTTTATTGACATTTATTTTTTCTTTAGAATTCATTAACAAAGCTTTGGTATTTTCATTTCTAAATTTATTAACCCAGGCCTTATTCATTTCTTCATCTGCCAAATCGGACTTATTCATTATTATAATTCGTGGTTTTTGGCCAATAATTTCTGCAAGCATTGGATTTCTTGATGATTCAGGGATTCTTGCATCGATTATTTCCAAAATTATATCCACTAATTTTAGATTGTTTTGGATTTCCTCCTTGGTCTTTTTCATGTGACCTGGATACCAATTTATGTTCATCGCCATAATTTTCTCCTTATTTACTTAATATACTATACATAAGATATTGTTTTTATCTAGAATTTTCTAATGGCCTTAATAAAATGAAAAAAGACTTCACCTAAGAAGTCCCATAATCTTATTTTAAATTATTAAAATAATCATCGCAAAACTTATTCCATTTATTATCAAAGACCTCATGAGTCAATATTTTCATATCCTTAGGGGAAAATACTGACCTTTTCTGACATTCTTTGACAAAATAATGAGTTCCTTCAAAATCTTCTGATATATAGGCATATACAAATTCAAATCCAAGTTTAGTTCCTAGCTTTAGCCTTGTATGCCCATCAAGAGAAATAATTAGGTCATTTTGCTTAGCTATAGGAATAATAATATCTGTTGGACTTTTGACAAAGCTTTTAATAGCATTTAATTTTTCTTCATCTACATAGAACTGACTTGGCTGAATTTGATCAATAGCTAGCTCAAAAATACTAACCGGTTCAAAGGATTCTATAAGTCTGCCATCCCTAGCATAGAATTTGCTGATATGCTCAGAAAAAAATCTAAATTCATCAATTACTTCTTTAATATACTTCCTCTCACCTTCTATAAGGGCAGAATCCTTAGATATAATTTTAACCTGATATGGATACTTTCCATTAACAATAAAACATCCATGTTGGTCTAGGATCTCTTGGTCAAAACGACTATCTTTATAGCTATCAATTCTTTTAATATCTACTTTGTCCATATTTTCTCCTTATTACTAATACTATACTAGTAATTAGACAAAAGATTATAATATGATTACATATTTAATAGCTCATAGAATATAACAAAATCAAATATCTGATGTATTATTCTTCTTATGAGAATAAAATATAGATGCTATATAAATTTAAAATAAAAGATAAAATCCGTATAATTGTATAGAAAGAAAGCTCATTTGAAAACTTAAATAGTACAATGTTTTTAGCAACTAAAACTAAACTAATAGAAATCATATCACTAACCAATCCCCATTGATATCAATGAGGATTGGTTAATATCTTCTAATTATGAAATAGTAAATATTGTAATATTAATTTTACACATTATTATGAGCTTGAATTAGAATTAATACTATGTAGTCAAGAATTTATTATTCTATTAAATCATAATACAATGAGGAGAAGATATTATATTTTTCTTCTTCGTATCCATACACATATGATTCATGTAAATCTAATAGTTTTTTAACTTGTTCATTATTTTCCTTAGAAAGTTTAACTAAAAATTTTAATAAATAATGATTCTTTATAATTATCTTATCATCTAATATTCTTTTATCTATGTATACATATGTATTAAATAAATATTCCAATAAATTTCTTAATCGGTCAATAGAACCATCTATATTCTTTTTTATATTATAGTAATTCGTTAATAAATATTTATTTTTCAATATATCATATACATTATTATTAGCATACTTAGTATCAATAGTGTAATTATCAGATTGAAGTGAATTATAATATTTCTTTGTTAATTCTGACCCTGGGAAAAATTGAATTTTATTTATTTCGTAAATTATTAAAGCGTTATATTTATTATTCTTTTCAATGTTTTTTATGTCCCACATTAATTCAATCGTTTTATTTAAGTCGCATTCTAATTCTCTCGGATCAGATATTATAAATGAACAAATTATATTTATTTCATTTTTTATCAAGTAATCAATATTATGTAAAAGTTCCTTTGCATTTATTTGCTTTCTATAGTATTTTCTAATTCTAGGACTACCACTTTCAATACCAAGAAAAATAGATTTACAGTTCCCTTTTCTCAATAAGTTTATTATTTCTTTATTTAATAGCTCCGCTCTAAGGCTACATGAGAACTCATAATTTAACTTATTTTTCGTCTCTATGAATTCCTCCACATCATTCTCATTTTTAAAAAATAATTCATTAGAAAAAAATACAGATTCAATATTAGACGCACCTAAACACTCATTTATTTCTTTATAATTTACATCATAGTTCTTATAATCAATATAAGGAATGTTCAAACTACAATATTCACACTTATAAGGACATCCATTAAAAGTATTCAAAGATAACTCTCTAGAGTTAACTTGGCTTATGATTTTTTTACAATCAAATTCTTCCTGAAAGTTCAATATTGCATAGTCTAAATCATCGTATTTTTTAATTAGATTAGGATAAATATAATTTAAGTAATTTCCAAAAAATACTATCTTATTATGTGTTTTATAGTTTAAATAAAAGTATATTGCTTCTAATACATTTCTATACGTTATGTGAACATAGATTTCATAACCAACCAATACATATTTAATAAAAAATTCATCAAGAACTTCATCATTCTTGAAACTATCACAATATTCATTAACTGTATCCGATACTCTTATTACATTATCTATATTAAACTTATATTTTAGAATGAAAATTTCACAATCCATTTGCTCCCTATTGTTCGGATTTAAGTCATCAATATCTATTATTAGTGTCTTCATTTTAATTCTACTTTTTTATCATATCTACTCTCGAATAATGCATTACTATTATGAGCTATATGTATAACCATTTTCCCTTCTAAATTTAAAATTTCATCTTCGACTTTAATAGAATTTTCATAGTCTAATCCTGACATAATCTCATCTATTATTACTATTTTTTTATTTGATAATAATACTTTTGCCATATATAACCTTGAAGCTTCCCCACCTGAAATAGAGTTTATGTCCTGATTTATCACTCTATCAAGTCCTTCATTGTCAAGTATATAGGAAAGATTCACCTTTTCTATTGCTTCAAGTATTTCTTTATCGCTATGCTCTAATAGAGGATCTATATTTTCTCTGATAGATTGATTAAATATAAATAGATTCTGGGGAACATATATTATTTGACTATTGATATCTTTATCCTCTAAATCTTTCAATTCTATGTTGTTAAATTTTATTGACCCTATGTAATTATCATTATATTTCATTAAAATTTTAATAAGAGTCGACTTGCCGCTTCCGCTTTCACCTTTTATAAGATACTTTTTATTACTTTCAAAGCTTATATTTAAATTTTCTTTAAACACCCTTTCGCACTCGCTGTACTGGTAATTTACATCTTTCAATTTTATTTTTTCGATTATCTCCATAGTACTATTATAATTATCAGTATTTAACTCTAATACTTTAGATAAATTTTCATTTATTTCTTTAACCGTGGATATTCCTACGAAAGCATTTATTATGGAAATCACCGGTTGCTGTATATAAACTGATAACTGTATAAATGTCATAAAAATTCCAAAATCTATATTACCCTTCATATAATAAATGAAACTTATAATTATTGAGGAAACTTGCGAAATAGTTACTCCTGTATTAGCAAAATAAGCAGATAAGTTTCCCAAAAATTGATCTTTTTTAGATGCTTTGTTAGCTCTATTTATAACATAGTCAACTTTATCCATAGATCTTTCGTACGAAGTATTATTCTTTATGATTAAAATAGATTCTATATATTCTCTCATAAACTCTAATAAATTTGTATTCTCTTCCATACTTTTAAGAGTTGTTTTTAACATTTTTTTAGGAAATACTATATTGTTTATCACTAATGGTAGAATAAAAACTAATATGAGGATATTTATTTTAATATCAAATGTTGAAATTAAAATCATAACCCATAACAATGATAAAACATTTGTAGCTATATTTATACAGCTATCCAAATACCTAAATTTCCACATATCTATTTTGGCTAAAATTTCATTATAAAAATACCCTTTTGGTTTTTCAGATATATATGAAGATTTTGAGCACATTATATTTTCAAATGATTTTTTTCTAATTTCTGCACATATATCTTCTCTTATTAAACCAACATATATATAATTATAACCTGCAAAAGATAGTGCTATTATTATTAATAAAATAATCTTTAAAAGTTCAATCGAATCTATATTTCCATTTTCGGAAAAAATATTTGTAAGCAGTGAAAATGAATAAGCTATTGATACTTCAGATAATGAACCTAAAAAAATAGCTACTATTAGTAATATCTTTTCTTTAAAACCAATTAATTTAGAAATATTTTTTAACATACGCCCTCTTATATAAATTTTTATGCCGACCTATTATTATTAATTATTAATTAACTCCGCCTTCTTAAGATTAATTATATCAATTAACTTTCCTTGCGTCAGCCAATTATTACAAGCACAATTACTCATTGGTGTTACTTTAATAACTTTCATCTTATTTTTATAATCTTCTTTTTGCTTATTTTTTTTCTTTAATATTACTTCACTAGTCATAATCGCTCCTTATTTCTTCTTATAGGTCGGCATAAAAATTTATTAGAATTCTATATAATTGCTTTCAGTAAATAATCCATAAGTAATTTTGAATGTATACAAAAACCTTCATCAATATGTCTATCACTATATTGCTTATAACATCCCCCACCACATATTGGTAGAGCATAACATTCAATACAGGTTCCATTATATATAGGACTATTTCTTTTAATATTTAATTCTGTATTTTCTATTTGTAGCAAATTTTCAAAATTATTTTCTTTTATATTCCCAATGTAGCTACTTTTATCGTTAAAATCACAGTTACATATAGATACATCTCCATTATATGAAACAGTAAGCTGTTCCCCAGCCATTGCAGAACAATCGGCATAGTTAAAATTATTATTATAGAAGGACTCTAACTTCCTATTAATTCTATCCTCATATATATTTGAACTGTTAATATAGCTACTAATAATAAAATTAGTGACATCTTTATAATATTTTTTTATATAATCTAAATTATAATTATCATCCCGAAAATGTAGCATATTGTAATTGATACTCTTGACATCTCGTCTAATATTCCAAGAGATAACTTCCTTTTGTTTTTTAAGAACTTTATTTGTAATAGTAAGTGATAATCCATAATCTATTTTATTTTCATTCAACAAAGGAATTTTTTCTAATACACCATTATATACAGAACCGCTATGCTGTTTTCTCTCATTTACTCCTACTGGACCATCTACTGAAATCACAATACTCACATTATTTTCAGAAAGAAATTTCACCGTTTTTTGATCTAAAAGAGTTCCATTAGTAATCATAGATATTTTATAAGTGAATCCTTTTTCCCTCAATGTTTTTACTATGTAAAAGAATTCTCTTTTATTAGTTAAAGGCTCACCACCATAAAATATTAATATGAATTCTTCAGAATTTATATTAATATATTCAAATATCCTATCAATAAGTATATCTGACATTTCCCTATCCATCTTATAATCATCATTATTTATGTAATTATTTTTGTAAACAAAACAATAATCACATTTCATATTACATGTTGCCGATGGAATCACATAAAGTGTTTTTAAATTACTCTTTTTTTCAAAATTTTCTAATAAAATTTTATATAGGTAATTGTCTATATCGTCATCACTTACATAAATATATTTATTAAGTAAATCATTCTTTTCGTCTAGATCAACTTGATAATTTATTATTCTTTTTAAATAATGTCTATCTACATATTTGATATCAAAGTATATATTATTATACACAGCATAACAATCATCGTTAATATCTATAATCTTAGTATATCTTGATAGCTTCATATTTTTTTCCAAACTTTAAATAACAATATAAGTTTGCTACTTTATATTTCATATCTATTATTGCATAAATAAATCGTATTGTCCTCTCTATCATTTCCTGTTAAAGTTACTATAATATTGAGTGCCAATATAGTACTTAGTATAATTCTTATTATTAGTTTTTTATTCATTTACATCTCCATTTTTGTTATAATGATAACAACTTAGTAACTTTAAATATATATACAATCTTTCTATAGACAAAAGAATGTATATATTATATAATAATTTGTTAGGTGATAAATATGAAATCAGTAAATCATTCTTTTGCTAACTATATGAAAAATATTAGAAAATCTAGAAAACTTACTCAAGAAAAACTATCAGAGCTGTCCTATATAAATATAAAAACTATTTCTGAAATGGAAAATGCTAAGGCTAATATTGACTTAGATAAGCTGGAAACACTTTCTACCGCCTTAAATATAGATCTAGTGGAGCAATATTTCAATATTTTATTTAAAGATTCAAATAGTATTGATCAAATAATTAATTCCTTGAATAGCAGAGACAGATTTCATGGAAGCAGTCAATCTAAGGAAATAGAAGCTTTAGAAGATATAAAAAATAGAACTGATAGGAAAATAATAAAAAATAAAGCTCAGAAATTGATTTTGTATTTTAAAAGCATTGAAGTAAAAGATGATGTTACTCTCAAAAGAAAGCTTCTCTTGGATGCTTTAAAAATAAACCGTAATTTTGACTTTGAAAATCTAGAAAATAATAATTATAGCAAAGTAGATTACAGAATACTATTGAACTTTGCCTACACAGATAAGAATCCTAGGCAAAGACTAAAAATTTATAAATTTATTGAAGATTCTAATATTGATGATAATGATTTAAATTCTATCTTATTTCATAATATAGCTAACACATACTATATTCTAGAAGAAAGTGAAATAGCTTTAGAATATATAAATAAAGCTATTAATCTCAATTCTGATAACCCAGCTTCTGCAGTTATGCTTTATACTAAGTCCCTTATATTATATGATCTATCTAAAGATTATGAACCATACGCTCGAAAAGCTCTAGAAATTAGCAATGAAACTGATCAGAAACTTTATTCATATATTTTAAATAAATGTAAGAATATATTTGTCAAGTAGTGTTTTTTTGTTCAAAATATGATCCACTTTTCTTATATTTAAAAAAAGCAAGAATAGAAATATTCTTGCTCGATTTTTAATAATTTGTTTTTTCTTTTACTTTTGTAGCCTTGCCTTGACGATCTCTTAGGTAGTTTAGTTTAGCACGACGTACTTTACCATGTCTTGTTACTACAAGTTTTTCTATTCTTGGTGAATGATATAGGAAAGTTCTTTCAACTCCAACACCGTAAGAAATTCTTCTTAGAGTAAAGGCTTTGTTGATTCCACCTTCTTTAATCTTAATTACTGTTCCTTCAAAGTCTTGAAGTCTTGTTTTGTCACCTTCTTTGATTCTGTATGATATTCTAACTGTATCACCTACGCCAAAGTCATAATTTTCTTCTCGTAGATTTTCTTTTTCAATTTTTTTAATTAAATCCATTTTTATTCTCCTCTCTTAGGAATTTTTCGTATAAGTCAGCTCTTACTCTTTTTGTTTTTTCTATTGCAGATTTTCTATTCCACTGTTTTATCTTTTTATGATTTCCACTAGTTAACTCATTTGGTACGAAATAACCATTGAAAACTCTAGGTTTTGTGTATTCATCTTGCTGCAATAGTATATTGTAATGTGAATCAGTAACAAGTGATTCTTCTTTTCCTACTACTCCGTCTATAAATCTTGCCATGGAATCTATCAGTACCATTGCTGGTATCTCTCCACCAGTTAATACATAATCTCCAATGGATATTTCATAGTCGACATAGTGGTTTGTAATTCTAGCATCAATTCCCTCATAGTGGCCACAAATTATTATAAGATCTTTAATTTCTGCAAAGTCGATTGCTAATTTCTGATTTAATAAGGATCCTGTAGCTGACATAAATGCTACTTTTGATCCAGGTTTTTTCACAGACATTAAAGCCCTGTATAATACATCTGGCTTAATAAGCATTCCTGCTGCTCCACCATAAACTGTATCGTCTACATGATTGTGCTTGTCATTTGAAAAATCTCTTATATTTACAAATTCTAATTCTAATAATCCATTTTCTATGGCCTTGCCTATTACTCCATAAGTTTTTAGAAATTCAAAACTTTCTGGAAATAAGCTTAGGATAGTTACTTTATTCATAGTCACTAAAGTTTTCTACTTCTATTAATCCATATTCTAGATCAATATTTTTTATTGTAGCCTTGATTGCTGGTAGATAAATTTCATTTTTATCTGTTTTTATTATATAAACATCGTTGGGATAAACACCACTTATTACATCTAGAACTTCTCCTACTTTTTGCCCATTATCGTAGACATCTAGACCGATTAGTTTATAAATATAGTACTCATTTTCATCTAAGTCCCCTAAATCTTTTTCATCTATATAAATATCTTTGCCGACAAATTTTGTAACATCATTTATATCGTCAAATTCTTTAAATTTGATTATTTTAAGATTTTTTTGATCAAAGGAAGATTCAATGGTTAATTCTTTATCATCGATAAATAATTTTGAACCATTTTTAAATCTTTTTTCATTATCTGAAAGACTTTTGATTTTAAGATTTCCCTTTATTCCGTGAGTACCGACAATTTCAGCTACTGTAATTCTCATATTCTTATATTGACCTTAACATTTTCTTTAATAGCTGCAGATCTTGCTATAGTTCTAATTGAGTTGATGATATTTCCACGAACGCCAATTACTTTGCCCTTGTCAGCGTCATTTACATGGATTAGTATGTTTACTTGACCATCTTCTCTACTTTCTTCGATTTCTACAGCATCTTTGTCATCTACTAATTCTTTTACTATTAATTCTACTAATTCTTTCATATCATTAAGCTAATACGTTGTTGTCATTGAAAAGTTTTTCAACGATTGATGTTGGTTTTGCACCATTTTTTATCCATTGTTTTGCTTTTTCGTTGTCAATTTTGAATACTTTTGGTTGACTTACTGGATTGTAATATCCAATTTCTTCGATGAATTTTCCATCACGTGGACTTCTTGAATCTGCTACTACAACTCTATAAAATGGTTTTTTCTTTTGACCCATTCTTTTTAATCTAATTTTTACTGCCATTTTTCTTCCTTTCTTTTACTAAAATTTAATATTGTTTTAAAATGGGAATTTAGGCATCCTAAATCCTCTTGTTCTTTTAGCTTGGCCTTTCATATTTGACACTTGCTTCATCATCTTTTTTAGTTCTTTAAATTGTTTTAATAGTTTATTTAGTTCTTTGACATCGACTCCAGAGCCTTTTGTTATTCGCTCTTTTCTGCTTTTGCCGATAATTTCTGGTTTTTCACGTTCTTGTTGAGTCATTGAGTTAATTAATGCTTCGATTTTTACAAAAGCTCGATCATCGACGTTAATATTTTTAAGCATCTTGTTGTTAACACCAGGTATCATTGCTAAGAGATCTTCTAATGGTCCCATATTCCTAATTTGATTGATTTGTGCCATAAAATCATCTAGGGTAAAACTTTGATTTCTCATCTTCTCTTCAAGCTCTTTGGCACTTTCTAAATCAATTTGATTTTGAGCTTTTTCGATTAATGATAGGACATCTCCCATGCCTAGGATTCTATTTGCCATTCTATCTGGATAAAAAGCTTCAAGATCTTCTAGCTTTTCACCTACACCAACAAATTTTATTGGTTTGCCAACGACTTCTCTTATTGATAAGGCTGCACCACCTCTAGCATCACCGTCAAGCTTGGTTAAAATTACACCTGTGATGTCAAGGTATTCGTCAAAAGTTTTGGCTACATTTACAGCTTCTTGACCAGTCATGGCATCAACTACAAGTAAAATCTCATCAGGTTTACTAACTTCTTTGATTTTCTTTAGCTCATCCATTAGGTCAGTATCAATTTGTAAACGACCTGCAGTATCTAATATTACGGTATCGTAATTGTTGATTCTTGCATAATCTTTGGCATTTTTGGCAATTTCTACTGGATCTTTTTTGCCTTCTTCAAAAACAAAAACTCCAGCATTTTTCCCAACAACTTTTAGCTGATCGATTGCTGCAGGCCTATAAATATCAAGGGCTGCTAGCATAGGATTTCTATTTTCCTTTTTTAGTTTATAAACGAGTTTACCAGAGTGTGTTGTCTTACCTGAGCCTTGAAGTCCTACCATCATTACAACGTGAGGAGTGGATCCTCTAAGGTCAAGTTTTGAATTCTCCTTACCCATCAAATCGGTTAGTTCTTCATTTACGATTTTTACTACCATTTGACCAGGTGTCAAAGATTTCATAACATCTTCACCAAGGGATCTTTCCTTGATTCTTTTTACAAAATTCTTAACAACTTTATAATTAACATCAGCTTCAAGAAGTGAAAGTCTTATCTCTCTCATTGCATTATCGATGTCTTTTTCTGTCAATTTCCCTTTACCAGTAAGTTTTCCAAGACTTTGTTGGAGCCTATCTGCTAAACCTTCAAACACCATAATATCACTCCTAAATATTTTCTATCTGTTCATTCAACTTTAAAATTGCTTGTTCATAATTTGAACTTTCCATCAGCTCTCTTATACTCATAAGAGCATCTTTGAGCTCCTCTTTCTTTTTTAGCAAAGAAAGCTCATCTTCAAACTCAAATAGTTTATCAACGCTTCTTGTTATCATCTCTGAAATTGCTTGCTTACTTTTGTTGTTGTTATCGGCAATTTCTTGTAAGGACAAATCTTCGTTATAATAGCAATTTATCACATCTTTTTGTTTATCATTTAGTAGTGAGCCATATATGTCGAATAATTGGGCTACTTTAACAATTTTTTCCATCTAATAATTCCTTGCTGTTTAAAGCTCTAAAATAAAACAATTTATAGAATAAAACTAATCATCAAGAAATTTTCTTGACCTATAAAGTATACTAGCAATTCAATCTAATGTCAAGACTTTTTCTTGACTATTTTTTTCTTGAATTTTCAATCTTAAATAAAATTATTTCAAGCAAAATCAATTTGAAATTTGAAAATATTTTTGTTTATAAAAATTTTCAAATATTTTAAAATTAAAAATAAAAAATTTCCTATTTAATATTACAAATTTATTTGTACAATTATTTTTTAGTATTATTTTTAATAAAGACAATATTTTGATATACAAAGAAAAAAATTTTTGTTATCTTATTTATGATAATGATTATCATTATGGATTATTCCCTTTGAATTTTCATTTTAAATTTGCTTTTTTAAATTTTTTATTTAAATGATTTGAAATTTAAAAAAATTCCTATTTAAATGAAAATCAAATAATCATTATTTATTTAATTATAATTTAATAGAAAAAATTTAACATTATGGAGGTTTAAATTTTGAAAAAGAATAAAAAAATCGCTACTGCCCTAATTTTAGCTATGGGCTTGGGGGTTATTAATCCCGTTTGTAATTCTTACGCATCTAATAATGATGAAAATATGGTTGAATATAAAGAAAATTCTACTGGCTTTGCTGATAATTTAAATGAAAAAAATCTTGAAAATGAACTTAGCAAGGCACAAAAAGAATTAGATCTTGCAAATGAAAATTTAAAAGCTAAAGAAAATGAAAAAATAGAACTTGATAAAAAAGTTTTATCTTTACAAAATGAACTTAATAAAGCCA
>QWCE01002738.1_pt1 | contig 21138 bp, 15 predicted proteins | sample 1972531 | NCBI WGS metagenome assembly QWCE01 (sample SAMN09866716, study PRJNA288562) | Human gut metagenome isolate term4_stool, whole genome shotgun sequencing... | reverse complement strand
CGGATCATCGGTGAGGATGTCTTCCAGGATTTCCTTGGCTTTCTGGATATCTGCATTGTAGGAAATTCCTACCTTGATCTCCAGTCTTCGCTGGTCTCTTGCTGTCACGTTGGTGATGGTCGTATTGGAAAGAGTACCGTTGGGGATCACGATGTGCTTGTTGTCGATGGACAACAGGGTTGTATAACAGATCTCGATCTTGGATACCGTTCCCTCACTTCCATCCTGTCCGTTGACGATGATGTAGTCTCCCACCTGGAAAGGCTTGAACAGAAGAAGCATCATTCCTCCGGCCAGGTTGGAAAGTCCACCCTGCAATGCAAGACCCAAAGTAACACCGGCAGTTCCAAGAAGTGCTGCCAGGGATGATTCTTTCACACCAAAACTTGTAGATATGTTAAAGAGCAGAAGTATGTAAAGCACGATCTTGACCAGGGATGACATAAACTGCGCCACACCTGTATCCAGTCTGGATTTTGTCAGTGATTTTCTAACAAACTTAACGATCCATTTAATTACCGTGCTGCCCACCCAGAAAGCAACAATGGCCAGAACAACTTTGATTCCGAATTTTGTGATGTCCGGAAGATAATTCTCAAACATCTGCTTATACTGGCTTACCTGGTTTCCTACCTCCTGCACTGTCTGTACAGTACTGTCCAAATAAAATCCCTCCTGTCTGATTATGTTTCTGCTATAGCCGGACTCTATAATCCGCATCTGGTAATATAATAATACAGCAGCGGTTTTTCCCTGTAAAACCGATTTCTCCGATTTTGTAAAGGATCAGGTATAAACCACTGCTGTATCTTTATTATAATTCTGTTGTATTTCTTTTTATTTATTGATTCCCTTCATGGAAAGGCTGATCCGCTTCTTCTTCATATCCACACCAAGAACACGGACATCCACAATATCTCCCACGCTGACTGCTTCCAGCGGATGTTTGATAAATTTCTCACTCATCTCGGAAATATGGACCAGACCGTCCTGATGAACTCCGATATCTACAAAAGCACCGAAGTCAATAACATTGCGGACAGTTCCCTTCAGTACCATACCCTCTTTCAGGTCTTTCATATCCAGGACATCGGTACGGAGGATCGGTTTCGGCATCTCATCTCGTGGATCTCTGGCCGGTTTTTCCAGCTCTTTTACGATATCACGAAGAGTCGGCTCACCGATCTCCAACTCTTTTGCCAGTTTTCCGTAATCGCGGATCTGTCTGGAAATGCCAGTAAGTTTACGCTCTGCCACATCTTCCGGTGTGTAGCCAAGTTTTTCCAGGAGTTTTTTGGCTGCGTCGTAGCTCTCCGGATGGACACTGGTTGCATCCAGAGGATTTTTGCCCCCTGTGATCCGTGTGAAACCTGCACACTGCTCAAAAGCTTTCGGTCCCAGCTTGGCAACTTTCAGAAGTTCTCTTCTTGTCTGGAAACGGCCGTTTTCTTCACGGTAAGTGACGATATTTTTTGCGATGGTTTTGCTGATTCCGGAAATGTATTCCAGAAGGGATGCGGATGCGGTATTCAGATCCACGCCGACTTTATTAACACAGTCTTCTACAACGCCGTTCAATGCTTCGCCAAGCTTCTTCTGGTTCATGTCATGCTGATACTGGCCCACACCGATGGATTTCGGGTCGATCTTTACAAGCTCTGCCAGCGGGTCCTGAACACGTCTTGCGATGGATGCGGCACTTCTCTGTCCCACATCGAAATTCGGGAACTCTTCTGTTGCAAGCTTGCTTGCAGAATATACGGAAGCTCCTGCCTCGTTGGTGATCACATACTGAACTTTTTCCGGGATTTCCTTAAGAAGTTCCACGATGATCTGCTCGGACTCTCTGGATGCGGTTCCGTTTCCTACGGAAATCAGGGTCACGTGATATTTGCTGATGAGTTTTTTGAGGGTTTCCTTGGCTGCACGGATCTTGTTCTCGTTGGTAGGCGCTGTTGGATAGATCACTGTAGTATCCAGAACTTTTCCGGTTGGATCTACCACTGCAAGCTTACATCCCGTACGGAACGCCGGGTCCCATCCAAGAACTACCTGCCCCGCAATTGGAGGCTGCATGAGAAGCTGCTCCAGGTTTTTTCCAAAGACATGGATAGCACCGTCTTCTGCTGCCTCTGTAAGGGCACTTCGGATTTCACGCTCAATGGCCGGTCCGATGAGACGTTTGTAGCTGTCCTCAATGGCTTCTTTCAGCACCGGTGTGGTATTGGGATTGTCGCGGACGATCACCTGTTTCTCCAGATAGCGGATGATCTCTTCCTCAGGTGCAAGGATCTTTACAGTGAGGAATTTCTCTTTCTCACCACGGTTCAGGGCAAGGACACGATGGCCGGCAAGCTTCTTCACCGGCTCCTCGAAATCATAATACATCTCGTATACGGACTGCTCTTTCTCATCTCTCGCAACGGAACAGATCGTTCCTTTATCCATGGTTCTTTTACGGATGCTGATACGGTAGTCTGCCTCATCAGAAATATGTTCCGCAAGGATATCCCTGGCGCCGCTGATGGCTTCTTCCACAGTTTTGACTTCTTTCTCTTCTGAAAGAAATGCTTTCGCCTCTTCCTCAAGAGGTTTCTTCGTCATCTGAAGAAGAATGATATCAGCCAACGGTCCCAGGCCTTTTTCCCTGGCGATGATGGCACGTGTACGGCGCTTCGGGCGGTACGGACGGTAAAGATCCTCTACCACAACGAGTGTCTGCGCTGCCTCGATCTGTTTCTTCAGCTCCGGAGTCAGCTTGCCCTGCTCCTCGATGCTGCCCAGAACCTGAGCCTTTTTATCCTCAAGATTTCTTAAATAAGTAAGTCTCTCATTAAGATTACGAAGCTGTTCGTCGTTCAGTGTACCGGTTGCTTCCTTACGGTATCTGGAAATAAAAGGAATGGTGCAGCCTTCATCGATCAGCTTAACCGCTGCCTCGACCTGCCATTTCTCAACGTTCAATTCTCTGGTAATTACCTGAATAATATCCATTTTTATCTTTCTCCCGTTGTTTCAAATTTGCCTGAGGCTGCTTTTTCCTCTTTACACAGCTTCTGACATTTATCAAAGATCAATCTGTGCGATCACGTCCTTCAGAGCATTGGCGCTTGCATGAAGCTTCTCTGTCTCCTCCTCGGTCAGAGGAACGCGGACAATTCGTTTCACACCATTCGGTCCGATGGAAGCCATAGTGCTAAGACATACGTCTTCAATGCCATACTCTCCGTGAAGCATGGTTGATACACTGACTATTGTATCAGATGCTGCAAGAAGAAGCGAGCAAAGTCTGCAGACAGATACGGCTACCGCATAAAATGTGGCACCTTTCTTGGCAATAACAGTTGATCCTGAAGTATGAACATACTCCAGAACTTCCTCTCTGTCAAGTGGCGGCAGATCTTTCTGATCCTCATGAACGATCTTGTCAAATTCATCAAGGGTCGCACCTGCAACAAAGGCTCTTGACCACGGTACAAAGGAGGTATCTCCGTGCTCTCCGAATACATAGGCGTGGATGTTTTTCTCAGATACACCGTAGTGCTGAGAAAGTCTGCAGCGGAGACGGGCCGTATCCAGGGCGGTTCCGGAACCAAGGATCTGATTTTCCGGCAGTCCGGAAAGCTTTGCAAATGCATAAGTCATAACATCACATGGATTACTTACGATAATATAAAGCGCTTTGGGAGCCACCTTTACGATCTCCGGAGTAATACTCTTCATAATGTTGACGTTGGTCTGTGTCAGTTCGATGCGAGTCTGTCCCGGTTTTCTGGCAATACCGGAAGTGATGATCACAATGTCAGAATCTGCAGCATCCGGGTAATCTCCTGCCACGATGGAGATCGGCTCACGGAAACTGGTTCCCTGCTCAATATCCATAACCTCACCTTCAGCCTTATCTTTGTTAATATCGATCAGAACGATCTCTGATGCAATACTCCTCTGTGATAAGGTATAAGCGATAGTTGCTCCTACACTTCCTGCTCCGATGATCGTAATTTTACTGCTCATGTTTGTTCTCCTTTCAGCGTTGTTTGTCACATAAATAACAATTTTAATTACACACATTCAAACATAACATAAAATATAGTTGTATGCAATAAAATTATGGCTGTATTTTCCAGGATGTTTTGCGTTAATTATTGATGTAATTCAAATTTCTTTTTATATATTCTGTCTTTTTTTTTATTATTCTGTGTATTGATCTGTTATTTTTTTATCGATATAAGGGTAAAAAGGTAGAATATCTCCTTATACATGAACATAAAAACCCCGGGAACTTCCTGGATTTTGTGAAGTTCCCGGGGACTTTGACTTAGATCAAGAGTGTTGGTTATAGTCAAGCAGATATTCGCAATCCGCATTCGCTACTTGCTCATAACCGAATAACTGCTTTGCAGTTAATTCGGTTATTTTTTTGCCTGTGCAAGCGCTTTCTGTGCTGCTCCCAGAATACCCTCAGATGAAAGTGTTGCTCCACTGACGGTATCAATACCATCTGCAGTCTGATTTGCCATGATCTGAGGATAAATGGTATTCCATGCCTCATTAAAGAATTCCGGAGTATCATTATTCGTCTGTGTAATCTCAACAATCTGACCTCCTGAGATGGTTACGGTCAGTCTTGTTTTTCCGCCATATCCAAAAGCTGATCCCTGATAAGTTCCATCGATATACATTCCTGCGGGGGTCGGTTCCGGCTCTTCGGTAGGCTCCGGTGTTACATCAGGATTCTCCGGATCTGGAGTCGGTGTTACATTTGGATCTTCCGGATCGATTGTCGGTTCCGGTGTTACCGTTGGAACCGGCGTTGCCGTTGGTTTTGGTGTTGCCGTTGGCTTTGGTGTCGGTTTCTTTGTCGGAGTTGGAGTTACTTTCTTACCATATTCCGGATTAAGTGCAGACTTCAGAGCCTTTTTCACAGCATTCAGAATTCCGTTGGAAGAGTAGGTTGCTCCGCTGACGGTATCAATATCGTCTACATAATCCGTTCCCACAATCTGCTCTTCCAGCACACTCCATGCTTTTTCGAAAAACATCGGAGTATCTGAGTTTTCCTGTTTTACCGCTGTGATAATTCCATCCTTGATGGTTACAGTCACTTTTACATCTCCGCTGTAACCTTTTGCGGATGCTTTGTATGTACCATCCAGATATTTTTTCGGACTGTCAGGATCTGGATTTGCAGTTGGCTTTGGTTTCTTTGAAGGGGCTTTTGTTGGCGTTGGTGTGGAGGTCGCCACAGGTGCAGGGGTGACCTGCTGGCTGCTTCCATCTGCCGCTGCCTGGGATAACGCATTCTGAACTGCCTGGATAATTCCGTTGGAAGAATAGGTTGCGCCGCTGACTGCATCCACATTTGGTGTATTTCCCGCAATCATTCTGCTGATTACGCCCTGTGCGGACGCAAAATAGGAAGCAGTTTCGCCGGAAGCGTCCAGGATATCAATGGCTGCAATCTTTCCACCGCTGATGGTTACACGGACGCGGATGGTTCCGCCGAATCCGGTTCCGGAGCCTTCGTAGGTTCCGTCTTTATATCCGTTTGCCGGAACATCTGCTACAGGAGTCTGGGTGGATCCCTGTCCGGCCGCACTGGCGTTATTTCTGGCAGATTCTGATACGGTTCTTTTTCCTGAGCTTTTTTTTGCTGCTGTTTTTTTCGTACTTTTCTTGGATGTGCTTTTCTTTGACGTACTGCTCTTTTCTGCTGCTGTACTGTTGTTGTCTGTTGGATCAGAAGTCTCCTCATAACCGAGATATTTTTCCAGTTCAGAAGCAGACATGACCATTGTGTCTGCTTTCTGGACAGATTCCGTATTTGCATCGGAGCCCTGCGCTTTTATACCTGAAAATACAAGTGCCGCAATTACAGCAGCTGCAGGGATCAGCTTCGGCCAGGGTACTTTGGGTGTGCCATTTTCAGCTGGCTTTTTATCTTTTAAATCTTTTTCCATAATTCTTTTTCTCCCCTCTTTTTGTGCGGCTTCTGTCAGGTATATGCTTTTTCGGGCGTTTCCGGTCATTTTCCGAACCGCCACAAAAAATGAGCAGACCTCTGCCGCAGATATTTCCGTATACCTGCGGCAGAGGTTCTTACTCTTTTATGAACCGTTGTATTATTTAACAGTTACCACAAATTTCTTTGTAATTCCGTTGCATTTAACGGTGATGGTTGCCTTACCTTTTCTGATTCCTTTTACAACACCTTTGCTTGTTACGGTTGCAACTTTCCTGTTGCTGCTTATGTATGTAACTTTGGAAGCTGGTGCTGCTTTGGATTTGATGGTTGTTGTTTTTCCTTTTGCAATAGTTGCAGAGGATTTTGTAAGTGTAAAGGTCGGGTTCTTAACTGTCAGCTTGTAGGTTGCTTTCAGTTTTCCGCTTGTTGCTGTAATTGTTACAGTTCCGGCTTTGATTCCCTTTACGGTACCTGTCTTGCTGTTTACAGTGGCAATCTTTGTATTGCTGCTCTTGTATGTTACAGAAGATACTCCGGCCAGTGTTGCTTTTACAGTGGCTGTTTTTCCTTTGTAAACAACTGCAGATTTCTTTGCGAATTTTACAGATGGAGCTTTTACAGTTACTTTGCAGGTTGCTGTTGCGTTTCCGCAGTTTGCAGTGATCACTGCAGTTCCGGCTTTCACACCTTTTACAACACCTGTGCTTGATACTGTTGCTACTGCTTTGTTGCTGGTTGTATATGTTACTGTCTTAGCTGTATCATTTGAAGTTGCCTTCAGAGTAACTGTTTTTCCTGTGTAAATGGTTGCAGATGTTTTGTCAAGAGTAACTGTCACTTTTACAAGAGCTGCTTCTGCTGCCTTAAGATGCTCAAGTGCCTCATCAACCTCTGCCTGTGTTGCATCTTCTCTTGCAAGAAGCTCTTCTGCCTCCTGAAGCTCTGTCTGCATTGCTGCCCAGGTCGCTTTTGTATAATCGTTCTCAGCAAGTGCTTTTGCTGTTTCAACCTCTTTTGTAAGAGCAGTTGTATCTGCCGGCTCTTCAGATGGTTTTACAATATTTGCGTCTGTAGCATGTACCACAAAACTGTAGTCTGCATAGCCAAGTGCGTATACTGTCAGTCTCCAGTATCCGGTTCCGTCTGTTCCTTCCGGAAGCTGGCATCTTAAAGAATCGGTAAGTCCAAGCTGGATTCCCATGGCTTTATGCATCCAGTTATCTGCCGCAAACTTGGTTCCGAAAGATCTCAGCACCTTTGTTCCTGTAGCGTCATCTCCACAGTAATCCCAACGTACTGCCTGCATGTTTGCTCCAAGATCTCCGTATCCGCCTCCTGTAATATCTACACGGAGGAATTCCCCGTAGCTTCCGCTTGCATCTTTTACAGTCGGTGTTACATTTGTCGCTGTTTTCTGAGCCTGATCCTTGATTCCGGAATCTGCTCCTGTTTTTCTTGCCTCAAATGTAAAGCTGTCGCCGTTTTTCACTGCATATTTCAGACCGTTGGTATCTGCTGTTACTGCTGCTGTTGCTGTATAGGCGCTCAGCTGTACCTCACCATATCCACCTTCCAGTACACCATCATTGGTAACTATGTTGTATTTCTGGCAAAATGCTGCATAATCTTCTGTTCTTACAGCAACCGGAACGTATTTCAGGCCATATACTTCATAATGATCCATATCTACGGTTGTTCCGTCTGCTTTTGTAATGGTTCCTTTTTTAAATCCTACAGTTTTTCCGTCTGTCAGCTTGATAGTATTCTGATCCACCCATGTTGCGATCGGATATCTGCTTCCGTCCTCTGCCACGATAGTTGTCTCTGTCTGGAAGCTTCCTCTGTGAAGTCCATGGTTTGTAGTTGCTCTTGTTACCGTATCAAAAGCACCTTTGTCAAGTTCCTTATGGCCGTCCAATTCCTCAGAAGAAGTTGTATCTCCTGCTGCATACACACCTTCAGATGCCCAGTACTCTGCCCAGGTCAGGCCTGCATACACATACTGATACTCTCCCTGAAGTTCATCAGAATCCGCAAATGCCTCTGTCTCATCTTCTGCTGCTGTAAATTCGTCTGCACCGGAAGCTTCTTCCTCCGTATTCTCTGCTGCGCTTTCCTCTGTGATCTCATCAGCGCTCTGGTCCTCTGCCGCGATTTCTTCTGCATCAGCAGCCTCTCCCGCAGCTGCCTCGTAATCGGAAACCTCAGCAATCTCTTCCTCATCGCTCTGCTCGGTTTCGTCTGCTACAATGCTGCTGTCCAGGTCTGTTGCCATTACAGCTGTAGGAAAACTTGTTGCTGCCACTGCAAGACTTAAGATGCAGGGAGCTGTTTTTTTCAGTAAATTCCACTTATGCATTACTTATTCCTCCTAAAAATATGAAATATTTATAGAAACCTTTCCAGGGGTCACTATCGTAAATACCACAAACTGCTCCACCGTCTGTGTTTATTCAATGATATCCTCCACGCTGTAGGAATCCGCAAGCAGGCTGAACCGCTCTTTCATCCCCTCAGTGAGATACACATGGTGCTCTTCATCCACAAAAAGTCCGTCCGCGCCGTAAGTTTTCAACAGCTGGGCACCTTTTTCCACACCCAAAACAAAACATGCTGTGGAAAGTGCGTCTGCCTCAAGACCTGTGTCACAGACTACCGTAACTCCGGTCACTCCGCTTTTTGCCGGATAACCGGTGGACGGGTCCATAATGTGATGATACCTTACACCATCTTCGATAAAATATTTCTCGTAATCTCCGGATGTGGAAAGAAATTCTGTGCCATTTAAGGCAACCACACCAAGATAATCGTCGTCATTTTCAGCACGGGGATCTGTCACTGCCACGTTCCAGGAAGAACCGTCCGGTTTACTCCCATAAGTCATGACACTGCTTCCCCCAAGGTTCATAAGTGCCGCAGAAACATCCTTCTGTGTTTCCAGATATTCCAGAATGGAGTCACAGCCAATTCCTTTTCCGGCTGCGCCAAGATCCAGTGAGCATCCCTCGTCCATATGGATCATAGTTCCGTCAAGAGAAACTTTCTGATATCCGGAATCTTTCAGAACATTTTTGATTTCCGCTTTTTCAGGAATTTTCTGGTTTTCCCCGCCAATGTCCCACAGGCGGATCAGTTTTCCGATGGTCGGATCAAAAGCCCCCTCAGAATCTTTCGCAATCTTCAGAAGTCGCTCCAGATATCCGGAAAGTTCATCGGAAATTTCCGTATCTTTTCCGCTGTCTGCATTCACCTTATAAATCTGGGAACTTTCATTGGTCCAGGAAAGAAGGTTTGTTTCCACATCTGTCAGTACAGATGTCAGTTTACTGTTTATATCGTCACCTGTGGTATAAAGTGTTTCTGATACCACAGTGTCCATTGCAAAATCCGTATCTGTATATGTCTGGATCTCTTTGTCTGACGAAGCCATGCACATAGCCGGAAACAGTACCGCTGTTCCCGTAAACACAGCCGCTGTCAGCAATGCTTTCTTTTTCAGAACCTGATATCTCATAAATTATTTTTCCTCAGTTGTTCCAATATGGATATTTTTTCTCGGGCATGTTACCGCACATGCGTGACAGCAAAGACATTCGCCGGATCTGGCTGTGTCCCCGTCAATGTCCAGATGAGCCGGACATCTTTTTTTACAGAGGCCGCATTTCGGTGGACATTTCTCACGGTTTCTCTGAAACAGTGCACCCGGAAGGATCGGCATTAATGCAAAAACCGCTCCCATAGGGCAAAGAAACTGACAGAAAAAACGCTCCTGTGTACACATTCCCACCATGATCAGGACCAGGATCACAATTCCCACCAGATATTTGCTGTTGGGGAGACGTCCTGCAGTAATCATAGAAAAAACATCCCACGGGCTGGTTCCTGTAAGCTTTCCGTATACTCCTGTAAGGCAGGAAAGCAGGATCAGGGTCAGTACGATATATTTGACTTTCTGAAGTCTGTGCACCAGTTTTTCAGAAAGAGCTGGTTTCTTTTTTTTGTGAAAACATTTCGTCCAGATCCAGGAAAAGCCTTCATATATGGCATCTCCGAAAGATCCGAAAGCACATGCATATCCGCAGAAATGTCTTCCGAAAAAGCAGGTAAAGATCAGAAGCACTGCTGTTACAGTCAGAAAGGAATTCCACTCCACCGGCTGGCCGGCTGCAATGGCGAGAAAAATGGATTTGATTCCCGCAAAAGCTGTGGAAAACAGAGACGGAGCAGCAATAAAAAATGCCAGCTGTATCCCTGCGCGTATCAGCCTTACTTCCCGCTGTCTTTTTTTCATGAGTTTTCCGCCTTTCCAAGTGCATCATCCACTGCGTTCAGGATTCCGGTAGAACTAAATGTTGCTCCTGATACAGTATCTACATCTGTACTCTGGGCGCTTATGATGGAATTGATCACACTCTCTGCCTGTGAAAGATATGCACTGTCCTCGCCTGGTGCGCTGACTACATTAATGGATGTAATTTCATCACTGGCAAGTGTCACTTCCACCTGAATGGTTCCTCCGTATCCATCGGCTTCTCCTGTATAAGTTCCATCTTTATATACGTTATCTGCATCGGCAGCATCGTCGGATGCACTGCTGTCCTCTGTGGAAGCACTGTCTGAAGTATCTGCAGATGCGCTGCTGTCTGATGATGCGGAAGCTGCCTGATTCTGCACACGGTTTGTATAAATTGTCTCCAGTGCGCTGAGAAGTTCACTCTGCTGCTCCTGAAGAGTGTCTACCTTATCTGTCAGAGCCGCAATCTCTTTTTCATTTTCTTTGGCTTTCATGCTGTTGCTGTAAAAAAACACAGCCATGATCACCAGCAGTAATGAGATCACTCTCATATAAAAATTCTGGTTTTTCATCTCTTTTTTCCCCTGTTTTTAAGTTATATATCTTTTACTTGTTTTTATAAATTAGTCATGTTTAAATATTTTTTATAGATTAGATATCACTAACTTACAGCTAGATATTATATCACCTGATTTTTTTCTTGTCTATACTTTTTGTTAGCACGTGATAACTTTTTTTCTCAGTATCTTTATCTTTTTCTGCAATTCTGCCGGGCACTGGTTAGATAACCTTAACTTATATTTGCCTTTTGAATGGGAGTATGATATGATTTTTTCTGAATCTGTGACAGAAACGGAGTTTTTATTTTGAAGAAAAAAGAAGTGATTTTTATTGCCGGGATTCTGGTGCTGGCTGGTATTCTCTGGCTTGGTTTTCAGATTGCAGAGAAACGATCCCACAATACGATCCGTATCACCGTCGATGGAAAAGAATTCGGAACCTATTCTCTTTCCCAGGATCAGGTTATCCATATCGGAGACACCAATGTCTGCGAAATCAAAGACGGAAAAGTTACCATGACCGAAGCAACCTGCCCGGATCATTACTGTATGAAGCAGAAGGCTGTGGATGAACACGGCGGTTCCATCATCTGTCTTCCTAATAAAGTTGTAATCGAAGGGGAAAATACTGCGGAGGATTCGGACTCGGAGAGTTCACCGAAAATTGATGCAGTGACGTAAATAGGTGAACTGCTTATCATCATCTGAAGATGCTGGCGTTTACCAGTGACACAGTGGCATATGAAAGGATTTATTTATGAAGCGAAAAACAGCTTATCTTGGATTATTTTCCGCAGTGGCGATTATTTTTGGATATGTAGAGTCTCTGATTCCTGTGTTTGCAGGAATTCCTGGAATCAAGCTCGGGCTTGCAAACCTGGCAGTACTTTTTATACTGGACCGGTATTCAATCCGTGAAGCAGCTCTTGTGTCCGTTGTAAGAATACTTGTGATTGGGTTTATGTTCGGGAATCTCTTCAGTATTTTGTATAGTCTGGCTGGCGCTGCGCTCAGCCTGACTGTGATGGATGTGCTTAAAAAACATTCTGATTTTAGTTTGATCGGAATCAGTGTGGCCGGGGGTGTTACTCACAATATTGGGCAATTGATGGTGGCCATGATTGTGGTGAGTAATACGAGTTTGATGGTTTATGCGCCAGCGCTGCTGGTTGCGGGAGTCCTGGCGGGGGTTCTCATAGGAATTTTGACAAAGGATGTTGTGGGACGACTTCCTTTGAACCTGTAGTGTGTGTATGTTTTTCTTTTTTGGATTATAGTTTTTACTTTATGAAGCAAATTTTAGAAGTGTGTGTTTTTCTTTTTTGGATTATAATTTTCACTTTACGAAAGTGGATAATTTGCGAGAAGGGGAAGCACTCATAGTTGCGAAGGCCGTCTCCCCTTCTCGCGCTCTTCCCCTCCTGGCCACGCCGCTGTTGTGCGTTGTGGAATGTGTAAATGTATCGGCTCAGTCTTGTATTCTGCTGTACTGACAGCGTCAGGCTGAGCCGATTGTTCGTTCAGGGCGGACGGGAAAGCGGCCTGCATAGCAGGCCTGTTCCCTGAATTACGGCGTATAACTTGTATAGCTGTTATTTCACTGTTATTCAGAAACAGGTCTGCTTCGCAGACCGCTTTTCGTACGGAGCGAATAAAAAGGTTTCGCCAATAAATTTACGTAGCATAAATCGGCTCAACTTTCCGCAGCCGACACCGTAGAATCCATCGCCCCGCTAATACCTTTACACATTCCCACAACCTGCAACAATTGCGTGCCCGGAAAGGGGGAGCTCGAGGGGGAAAAGCGGGCTTCGCAACTTTGAGTGCTTTCCCCCTCGTAAATTGCCCCATGCCAAAATGGTCCACCCCGGAAGGGAAAAAGTCTACGCCTCGGTCTCATCATGAAACTGAGGAATCGGTGTCACCGGTGGATATGGCTCCATCGGAGGCTCATCAAACTCCCCTGAAATATTCCGATAGAAAACCGCCATGCAGGTTTCTATATAAGGCACCAGCCAAATCAGTGCCAGATACAATGTAAACATGGAAAAAATAACCCACGGTATAAAACTTAAGAGCATCTTCAGATACTCCCAGTAATGTCCTTTCATAAGCTTCGCACTGGCTTTCAATGCCTGCATTCCTTTCATGTCCGGATTATCGGACAGAATATAATAACTCATGGTGAATGGCATGGCTACCAGCAGGTTCAGCACGAACCCCAGAAGTGTGAGCAGCATGTAAGTTACTGCCCAATTCATCTGTTCTTCCACTGTATTTCCCATATCACTTGTAAAGGAAAACCACGCCAGTGGAAGAGACGTCACCAGATTGATTAGTGCCAGCACAAAGGATGCCACAATCACATGGTCCGGCTGGTGGCTGAAAAAGTACAGAAGATCTCCGAAAGAATACTCTTCTCTTCTGGAAATATTCAGATAAATCCGGTAGAGTCCTGCGGAAAAGACGCAGATCACCAGAGAAAGGATAAAACTGAATACTTCTCCTCCGATAATCGCATACAGGGAGTCTCCCGGAAAAAGTGCTGTGGAAATGTAACTTGAAAGCACACTCATTGCCGCAACCGCAATACTTCCGATCACAGGGACCATAAAATTACCGGCCAGTGTTTCCCTTGCAAGCTTCTTACAGCCCTTCAGATTTTTTCTCATAAAAATTCTCTCCTTATGAACGATTCCATCGCTTCGTTATAGAAGGCGGAGACTTATACCAAGCCTCCGCCCTGTCATTCATTTCTTATTTTGTTTAATCTGCAAGATTAAACGCATCATGTACTGCATTCATGGCACGTACGCCATCTTTCTCATTGATGAGAACAGTCACACGGATCTCAGATGTCGCGATCATATTGATGTTCACGCCCTCATTATAAAGGCTCTCGAACATTTTTGCGGCAACACCCGGATTACTCATCATACCAGCTCCCACGATGGAAAGTTTGGCGATGTTTTTCTCCGCATGAAGCTCATCATAGCCGATGCGTGCCTGGTTGGATTCCAGGACTGCCATTGCATCGTCCAGATCATTTTTATCAACAGTAAAGGAAATATCCTTGGTTCCGGCACGGCCGATAGACTGAAGGATCATATCCACATTGATATTTTTCTTGGCCAGGGTATCAAAAAGCTTAAATGCTACTCCTGGTGAATCTTTAAGTCCGATCACAGCAATACGTACTGCATCTGTATCCAGAGCAACACCGCTGATCAGCATTCTCTCCACTGTTACTTCCTCCTTTACCACAGTTCCTTCGCTGTTGTTGAGACTGGAACGTACCACCAGCGGTACACCGTATTTCTTCGCCATCTCCACAGAACGGTTATGAAGCACTCCCGCACCCAGAGTTGCCAGATCCAGCATCTCATCGTAAGTGATCTCCTTAAGCTTGCGGGCTTTCGGAACCTTACGGGGGTCAGCAGTATAAACGCCATCCACATCGGTATAGATCTCACAGGCATCTGCATGAAGCGCTGCTGCAAGAGCTACGGCTGTGGTATCCGAACCTCCACGGCCAAGTGTGGTGTAATCATTATATTTATCAATGCCCTGGAATCCTGTAACCACAACAATTCTGCGGTTATCCAGTTCTCTGCGGATACGTGCGGCATCGATCTTTTTCAGACGGGCACTGCCGTGTGCGCTTGTTGTGTGCATAGCCACCTGAAATGCATTCAGGGAAACTGACGGTACTCCCAGGCTGTCCATAGCCATGGCCATCAGTGCTACCGACATCTGTTCTCCGATGGTAAAAAGCATATCCATCTCACGTTTCGGAGGTTTGTCGTTGATATCTTTCGCCATGGTGATCAGCTCATCGGTATATTTACCCATTGCGGAAAGCACGACCACCACGTCGTTTCCTTTTTTATAATCTTCGATACATCTTCTGGCAACATTAAAGATACGCTCTTTGTTTGCCACAGAAGTACCGCCGAATTTTTTTACGATTAACATGTTCTTATTTCTCCTCAGGCATCAATCCTTCACGCGGATCATTGCCAGTACTTTTCCGGTAAGCTTACTGATCTTCTCTTTATATTCAGCCTGCTTCATCACCGGTGTGATAAATCCGAATTCGTCCGGAAGGTCATCCGGCTCGATGGTCTGTACATCACCAAAAGCTTTTTCCACTTCATCCATAGTAGTATCAGACACACGTACGAAGAAACGTCCCTCAACTTCATCCATATCCATAAGCTTCAAGGCATAGCTGCTCCAGTTTGTCATGATATTTCTGTGGAGATGCTTTGCTTCATCCACAACATCTGCAACTACTGCACTTGCAGTCGGAAGCTTACCTGCTCCGCTTCCGTAGAACATGGCATCTCCGAGAACATTTCCGTGCACAAATACTGCATTAAACACATCATTTACACTGTAAAGCGGGCTACTCTGGCCTACCAGGAACGGCGCTACCATTGCATAGAAAGAATCTCCGATCCTACGGCTTGTGGCAAGAAGCTTGATAGTCATGCCAAGCTCTTTTGCATATTCCATATCTGCCGGTGTGATCTTTGTGATTCCTTCTGTATAAATATCCTCGTAATTCAGGAATTTTCCGTATGCAAGTGAAGAAAGGATGGCGATCTTACGGCATGCGTCAGCACCTCCTACGTCTGCAGTCGGATCTGCCTCTGCATAGCCCTTTGCCTGAGCTTCCTTCAGAACCGTATCAAAATCACAGTTCTCTGTGCTCATCTTGTAAAGCATGTAGTTGGTGGTTCCGTTAAGGATTCCTGTGATCTCATCGATCTCATCTGCTGTCAGTGAAGAATTCAGTGCACGAATGATCGGGATACCGCCGCCGCAGCTTGCCTCAAAAAGGAAATTGATATTTTTTTCTTTTGCGATCTCCATGAGCTCGGAACCATGCTTGGCTACCAGAGCCTTATTGGATGTGCTTACGCTCTTTCCTGCCTGAAGCGCTCTTTTTACAAAGGTATAAGCCGGCTCGATCCCGCCCATAACCTCAACAACAATATCTACCTCCGGATCGTTTACGATCACTTCATAATCATGAACCAGAACTTTCTCAACCGGATCTCCCGGAAAATCTCTTAAATCAAGAACGTACTTGATGTTAATCTCATCTCCAGCTCTCTTGTTAATGCTCTCATGATTGGTGTTGATGACTTCAACAACTCCGCTTCCTACTGTACCGTAGCCTAATACTGCTATGTTTATCATATGCTTACTCCCTGCCTAAAATTTTCAAATAGTGTATACCGTCTCTCTGCTCAATATTCTCCACCATAGCCTCTGCGTCGCCTTCTCCCGGAAGGATGTCAACGCTCAGCGTCAGCGTTGCGACTCCGTTAATGGGAATACTCTGATGTATGGTCAGGATATTACCGTGAAAACGGGCAATCGTCTGCAGCACCATTGATAAAAGCCCCGGCTCATCGTCCATCTGAATGATAAAGGTGATGGTCTTTCCCTTGGTCTCCTCGTGGAAAGGAAAAATATCGTCCTTATATTTGTAAAAAGAACTGCGGCTGATCCCGGTCCTTTCAGCAGCTTCCTGAACAGTAGCCACCCGTTTGGATTCCAGCAGTCTCTTGGCCTCAACCACCTTGAGAAGTACCTCCGGCACTGCCCGTTCTCTTACTACATAGTATTTTTTCTTCTCAACCTGTTTCTGCATAGCAACCTCTCTAGTTGCTGTTCACATTGTGTGCAGCAACCTTTCTGTCCGTTTCATAAAGACAAGTGTTTTTGTACAAAAGATATATTATCATAATAAAAGAAACTCCACAAGCGATTTTTTGCCTGCGGAGTCCTTTTCTCTGTCTTTATGGGGTTCCGTGACAGTAATGTTATTCTTTCTTTTTCGCCAGCGCGATCCATTTCAGGTATGCATTGATAAAGATGTCAATACCACCGTCCAGAACTGCGTCAACATTACCGGTTTCTTCATTGGTTCTATGGTCTTTTACCATGGTGTATGGCTGCAGGACATAGGAACGGATCTGGTTTCCCCAGCCGATATCTGTCACTTCGCCTCGAATGCCGGAAAGTTTCTCCTCAGCTTCCTGCTGTTTCAGAAGATACAGTTTGGCTTTCAGCATCTGCATGGCCTTGTCCTTGTTCATGTGCTGAGAACGTTCATTCTGGCACTGTACCACGATTCCTGTAGGGAAATGGGTGATACGGATCGCAGAGGATGTCTTGTTGATGTGCTGTCCACCGGCACCGCTGCTTCGGTAGGTATCAATACGGATATCATCATCATTGATCTCAACGTCCAGATCTTTCTTGATATCCGGCATAACATCACAGGATACAAAAGATGTCTGTCTCTTTCCTGCCGCATTAAACGGGGAAATACGTACAAGACGGTGAACACCTTTCTCGGATTTCAGATAACCGTAGGCGTTCTCTCCGTTTACCTGGAAGGTTACGGATTTCACACCGGCCTCATCACCGTCAAGGTAATCCAGTACTTCCAGTGCAAATCCTTTTTTCTCCGCCCATCTGCTGTACATACGGTAAAGCATTCCACACCAGTCGCATGCCTCTGTACCACCGGCTCCTGCGTTCAGCTTAATGATGGCATTCTCTCCGTCATACTCTCCGGAAAGAAGTGTCTTCACACGGATGCTGTCAAAGCTTGCCTGGAATTCGTCCAGCATTTCCTGGATCTCAGGGATGATCTCCGGATCATTCTCCTCATATCCCATCTCGATCATGGTTTCCATATCTTCCATCTGTGTTTCCAGATTATGGTATGTCTCAATATCATCCTTGAGACTCTTTAACTGTTTCATCTTCATCTGAGATACTTCTGCGTTATCCCAGAAATCAGGCGCTTCCATCTCGCGCTCTAATTCTTCGACCTTCTGCTCTTTGTTAGCGAGGTCAAAGTGAATCCCTCACTTCCACTAATGGCTCTGTGTATGTTGCAAGAATACTCTTGAACTGATCTAACTCAACCACAGCTTCACCTTCTTTCTATATATTGATGCAGGAACTCCTGCCTGTCTTATACAATACCATATGGGCCTGAAAATTACAACGAAAACGTGGTTCAGGCATTTCTATTTTATCTGCGACAATTCATAGATATCCCCTCTCCGGTGCTTCAGAAGCGGCAGCTGTTCCCGGACTTTTTTTATCTCATCCAGATCCAGTTTCACAACCTTCACGTCCGGCTTTTCTTCCATTTCCATGAGGACTTTTCCCCAGGGATCTACGGCAATGGAATGGCCCCAGGAATGGTATCCGGCGTTCAGATCTCTGGCAGGTGCAGCTCCAATGGTGTATACCTGGTTGTCCACAGCTCTCTGACGGAACATCAGCTCCCAGTGGAGAGGCCCTGTTGTCATGTTAAAAGCAGCCGGCACAATGATCACCTCTGCGCCCTGGTCCACCATCAGCCTGGCAAGTTCCGGGAACCGGAAATCGTAGCAGATGCAAAGGCCAATCTTTCCAAATTCTGTGTCAAAAACTGTCACCTGATCTCCCGGTGTCAGGGTATCCGATTCTTTAAAATACTGGCCACCTTTTACATCAATGTCAAAAAGATGCATTTTCCGGTGTTTCCCGATCTGATGCCCGTTTCTGTCAAAAACATAGGATGTGTTGTAAATATGACCGGCTGCATCTCTCTCCGGCATGCTTCCGGCTACAAGATAAATTCCACGTTCTGCTGCCAGCCTGGAACATTTTTCCCAGGTGTCCCCACCTTCGGCTTCCGCATACTCCGGAAAGTATTTATTCTCGTAGGGACAGCAGAACATTTCGGGCAGGACTGCCAGGTCGATTCCCTGAAGTTCCGGGCGGGCAAGAATTTCTGCTGCCTGGGTGATGTTACGGGATTTTTCTGTATATACATGTGTCTGAAGAATTGCTGTTTTTATAACGGCCATATTATCATATCCTTTCTCTGCTCTTATACAAAAATAGCCCCACCATATCATCAGGTGAGACTATTTTTATCTTCATTCTCAGATCTTCGCTGCCTTACGTCCACAGCACTGTTTGTATTTCTTGCCGCTTCCGCATGGGCACGGATCGTTTGGATATACTTTATCTTCTTTTCGCTGAACCGGTTTCTTCGGGCCGGCGCTGTCATCTTTGTTTGTACCGGTTACTTTTGCAACCTGCTCACGCTCGATCTTCTGCTCTACATGAACATGATACAGCATACGTACGGTATCTTCCTGAATGGAAGTGATCATGTTGTTGAACATCTCAAATGCGTTCATCTTGTACTCAACAACCGGATCTCTCTGGCCGTATGCCATCAGGCCGATACCCTGACGGAGCATCTCCATGTCGTCGATGTGATCCATCCACTTGCTGTCGATACATTTCAGAAGAACTACTCGCTCAAGCTCACGAAGCTGCTCCGGTTCCGGGAACTCAGCCTCTTTCGCTTCATAAAGCTTCACAGCCTCTTCCTTCACGATATGTTTGATCTCGTCTTTTTTATGGCCTTTTACCTTCTCTGCAGTCAGAGGATGGATCGGAATGATCGGAGTGATCGCGGTATTGAACTCATCAAGATCCCACTCAGAAGAATCCATATCATCGGAGAAACACATGTCTGTCATGCTGTCTACGATATCTGTGATCATCTTGTAGATGGCATCACGCATGTTCTCACCGTCAAGTACCTGACGACGCTCCTCGTAGATGATCTCTCTCTGCTCATTGTTAACCTGGTCATAGTCGAGAAGATTTTTACGGATTCCGAAGTTGTTGAACTCAATCTTCTCCTGCGCTTTCTCGATGGCGTTGGAGAGCATCTTATGCTCGATCTGCTCATTCTCCTCAACACCAAGAGATGTGAACACTTTCATCAGTCTCTCGGAACCGAACAGACGCATCAGGTCATCCTCAAGGGAAATGTAGAAACGGGATTCACCCGGATCTCCCTGTCGTCCGGAACGTCCACGGAGCTGGTTATCAATACGTCTTGACTCATGACGCTCAGTACCGATAATCTTCAGACCGCCGGCCTCTCTTGCCACATCGTCAAGCTTGATATCGGTACCACGGCCTGCCATGTTGGTTGCGATGGTAACGGCATCTGCCTGTCCTGCCTGTGCTACGATCTCAGCCTCAAGCTCATGGAACTTGGCATTCAGTACGTTATGCGGGATTCCCTCTCTCTTCAGCATTCTGCTGAGAAGTTCGGAAGTTTCGATGGTAATCGTACCAACCAGTACCGGTTGATGTTTTGCGTGAGCTTCCTTAACTGCCTCTACAACGGCATTGAATTTCTCTTTCTTTGTCATGTAAACGGCATCATCAAGGTCTTTACGCTGTACCACACGGTTGGTCGGAATCTCTACAACGTCCATGCCGTAGATATCACGGAACTCTTTCTCCTCGGTAAGGGCCGTACCGGTCATACCGCCTTTTTTGTCATATTTGTTGAAGAAGTTCTGGAAGGTGATGGTTGCAAGAGTCTTACTCTCTCTTTTAACCTTAACATGCTCTTTCGCCTCAATCGCCTGATGAAGACCATCGGAATAACGACGGCCCGGCATGATACGTCCGGTAAATTCATCGACGATCAGGATCTCGTCATCTTTTACAACGTAATCCTGATCTTTGTGCATCAGGTTATGTGCACGAAGCGCAAGGATAATGTTGTGCTGGATCTCCAGATTCTCCGGATCTGCCAGGTTCTCGATATTAAAGAATTTCTCAACCTTCTTGATACCCTGCTCGGTAAGGTTGACGATCTTATCTTTCTCATTTACAACGAAGTCACCGGTCTCGATAACTTCCTCGCCCATGATGGCTGCCATCTTGGTCATCTCATGGCTGGCCTCACCACGCTCCAGCTGCTGTGCAAGGATATCGCACACCTCATAAAGCTTGGTGGACTTGCCGCTCTGTCCGGAAATGATCAGAGGTGTACGTGCCTCATCGATCAGGACGGAGTCGATCTCATCGATGATACAGTAGTGAAGATCTCTCTGAACAAGCTGTTCTTTATAGATAACCATGTTATCACGAAGGTAATCGAATCCAAGTTCGTTGTTGGTAACGTATGTGATGTCACATCCATATGCCGCACGGCGTTCTTCCGGCTTCATGTCGTTAAGTACCACGCCTACAGTCAGGCCAAGGAACTCATGGACTTTACCCATCCACTCGGCATCTCGTTTAGCCAGGTAGTCGTTGACAGTTACGATGTGGACACCTTTTCCCTCAAGGGCATTCAGGTATGCAGGAAGTGTGGAAACAAGAGTTTTACCTTCACCTGTTTTCATCTCGGCGATACGGCCCTGGTGAAGGATGATACCACCGATGATCTGTACACGGTAATGCTCCATTCCAAG
>QWCE01002734.1_pt1 | contig 21157 bp, 19 predicted proteins | sample 1972531 | NCBI WGS metagenome assembly QWCE01 (sample SAMN09866716, study PRJNA288562) | Human gut metagenome isolate term4_stool, whole genome shotgun sequencing... | reverse complement strand
GATGGCTTGAAGTATGACGTCCTTACCTTTACCCGCATTGAGCCTCTCAAGCCCGGCGCGATGACCGAATGGAATGTTATCAACTATGTCGGTATTGGCGAGAACGTAACCAGCGCTGACATCCAGACAGCCGTTGAGAAGGGCTTTATTAAGGTATCGGCGGACGGCACGATGACCGTCAATGTTCTGGTGCAGGCCGATGCTATCCAGGCTGAGGGCTTTGCGGATGCTAAGGCAGCCTTCGCCGCATTCGATGCACAGGCGTAATTGCTTTTCGGGAACGCGGCTTTTTTGAAAGGCTGTTTCAATTCGTTTTCCACTGCGCAGGGGCGCAGAGAAAATATCCCTACATAAAAGGAGCAAAGCAAACATGAAAAAGAAACTTACCGTAATTTTCCTGTGTGTGGCGCTGGCTGCCATCGCCATCGTGGGTGCGTCTCTGGCGTACTTCACCGACACGAAGTCCGTAACGAATACGTTTACTGTGGGAAAGGTCAAGATCGACCTGATCGAGTCCAAGTTCCACCGCGAGGGCAACGACAACTCCGGCGATACCTCCATCCCTGACCCCACCCATAAGGTGACCGCTGATGATGGCATGAAGTATGTCACCACGGGCCACACTATGTTCACCGATGACGAGATCAAGGCAGACGCCGAGAAATACTCCGAATATATCGGCGAACGCGGCAAAAACATGGTTCCCAGCCGCAACTTTGCCAAGTGCCCCTATGTGGTCAACACCGGCGCAAATGATGCTTATGTCCGTATCCGTGTGATGATTCCCCACGATGGCGATGTTGATAACGGCGGCATCATCAATGCTATGTTCTGCTCTTCCGCCACGAGTTCCGGTGAGTTCCAGCAAGGAGCAAACGGGGAGAACTGGCCTGTCGTTGAAATGAATGGCTACACCGATAAGAATGGCCTGAAGTACGATGTCTACACCTTCACACGCACCGAGCCTCTCAAGGCTGGCGCTATGACCGAGTGGAACGTCTGGAACTTCGTCGGCATTGGCAAGAACGTAACCAGCGACGATATCCAGAAGGCTATCGATAAGCGTGCTATCCTGAAATCGGAGGACGGCACGGTGACCGCCAACGTTCTGGTGCAGGCCGATGCTATCCAGGCCGAGGGCTTTGCCAATGCTACGGCAGCCTTCGCCGCATTCGACGCACAGGCGTAATTGTTTTTCGGGAACGCGGCTTTTTTGAAAGGCTGTGTCAATTCGTTTTCCCCTGTGCAGGGGCGCAGAAAAAATATCACTACATAAAAGGAGCAAAGCAAACATGAAAAAGAAACTTACCGTAATTTTCCTGTGTGTGGCGCTGGCTGCCATCGCCATTGTGGGCGCATCTCTGGCGTACTTCACCGACACGAAGTCCGCCACCAATACCTTCACCGTGGGCAATGTTAAGATCGACCTGATCGAGTCCCAGTTCCACCGCGAGGGCAACGACAACTCCGGCGATACCACCATCCCTGATCCCACCCATAAGGTGACCGCTGATGATGGCATGAAGTATGTCGCCACGGGTCACACCATGTTCACCGATGACGAGATCAAGAAAGACGCCGAGACCTATGCGACCAACTATCTGGCCGTGAAGGGCAAGAACATGGTTCCCGGCCGCGGCGTTGCCAAGTGCCCGTATGTGGTCAACACCGGCGCCAACGACGCTTACATCCGCATCCGTGTGCTGGTCCCCTCCAAAGCCAACAATGACTTTGTTGCCGTGAAGGACGGCGGCGTGATCACCAACCAGTGGTGCTCCTCCTGCATGGGCACCGGCGAGTTCCAGGAAGGCACAACGGCTGGCTGGCCTGTCGTTGAAAAGGGTGTTGAGAAGGACGGCGTCAAGTACGACGTTTACACTTTCACCCGCACCGAGCCTCTGGCTGCTGGCAAGATGACCGAGTGGAACGTCTGGAACTTCATCGGCATCAGCGAAAAGGCTACCGACGCCGATATCCAGAAGGCCATCGACGCCGGTGCCCTCACTACAACGGACGGCACCACGACCCTGAACATTCTGGTGGAGGCCGACGCCATCCAGTCCGAGGGCTTTGCCGATGCCGCTGCTGCCTGGGCTGCATTTAAATAAAAGAACGAACATTTCCATCCCATGGTCTGCGCCCTTCGGGGTGCAGACCATATGAGAACATCCGGCCAGCGCCGGATGTTCTCATATGGTCTGATCATGCCATGCAGCTTTGTTTTTAGATCCGGGGTGGATTTTTCGAATATAATTTGAGATGAGCAGGACAATTCGGCGGGTACAGGAGCTGCGCCGCAAAAAGCAGAACAGCGTGACTTCCGCCACGCTGTTCTTTCTAAACCTTATAAACCTGTCTTATGCGCTGCTACCTTTGGGGGGAGGTTTTGGGGTCAATGGGCGGCGACCCCTCAGCCAGCTTGGCGGCTCCACTTACGCAGGGGAGCCAGGGGTTACGGATTGCCACGGGCGCAGAGAGGCCTCGCAATGACAATATAAGGAAGGGACAGAAAAAAGATGGACTGCCGGAGCAGTCCATCTTTTGAATTGTGCTGCAAGAAATTACATCTTGGTGTTCAGCAGGGTGATGCCATCGATCTGCAGATCGAAGTAAGGAGCGGAACGAGCGCTGGACTCAGCGAAGTAACCTTCCTTGATGGCCTCGGTGTCGCCGGTGTAGTTGGCATCGGTGTCAACATCGGCCATGTAAGAGGTGATGTGGCCATCGCCGTCAACCTTCAGAGTGTCGGTCTTGAAGGAGTTCATCTTGTCGTCGGCACGGGTGGTGAAGGTGGAAGTATCGAAGACATGCAGCTCGCCCTTCTCCAGCTTGGCCTTAGCGGCCTCGATAGCCTCGGCAGTGCCCTTAGCGGCAACAGCGTCATTGATCTCTTCCAGAACCACAGAGCCGGTGGCCAGGGTGCCGGTCCAGTCGGTGTCGATGGTCTTGCCTTCCATGACAGCCTTGATGGCATACTCATAGTAAGGAGCCCAGTCGATACGGGAGGAGATGATGTAGGTGTTGGGGCCGGCGTCCTTAGTGGAGCCATTGTAGGAAACATTGGGGACCTTGGCGTTCTCGCAAGCGGTGGGAGCGCCGAAAGAGTCAGCGTGCTGGCTGATGAGCTTGCAGCCATTGGCGATCAGCTGCTGAGCGCCTTCCTTCTCCAGAGCCTCATCGTACCAGCTGCCGGTGAAGGTAACTTCCATGGTGGCAGTGGGGCAGACGGACTTGGCACCCAGATAGAAAGAGGTGTAGCCGGAGATAACTTCCGCATAGGTGAAGGCGCCGACATAGCCGATCTTAGCCTGATCCTTGGTGAACTGGCCGGCATCGATCATCTCATTGAGCTTCATACCGGCGGCAATACCGGCCAGGTAACGGCCCTCATAGATGGAGGCGAAGGCATTGTGATAGTTGGGCAGCTTATCGGTGTGAGCGCGGGTACCGGTGGAGTGGCAGAACTGGACATCGGGATACTTCTTGGCGGCGTCGATCATGAAGGGCTCATGGCCGAAGCTGTCGGCGAAGATGATGTTGCAGCCATTCTCAGCCAGGTCGCAAGCGGTGTCGAAGCACTCCTGGCCCTCGGGAATGTTGGTCTTGAGGACGTAGTCAGCATCGGTCAGACCCAGATTCTTGATGGCCGCCTTAGCAGCGTTGATGAAGTTGAGGTCGTAGGTGGAGTTTTCGTCGTGCAGGGTGATGAAGCCGACCTTGACCTTGGCCTTGTCAGAGTCGTTGTCCTTCTTGCCGCAGGCGAACAGGCTCAGAGCCATAACCAGGGCCAGAAGCAGTGCAAGGAACTTTTTCATTCAGGTTTTCCTCCTTAAAATATGTGGCAGCCGAAAAGGATGATAATTTTTCCGGCTGTCTGAATAACGGGCGCAGGCCCGACATTCACATACATCAAGGTTATTATAGCGTACAGGCTCAAAAATTTCAACCAAAAATTTCATTTTTGCCAAAAAAATTTTTTTGTACGCTGCATTTTCTTGTGACAAATGATGAATTTGTGAAAAGTGCTATAAAACCATTTAAAAAATTTGTAAAGGATGAAGATTGACAAAGGGGCGCGGGAGAATTTCCTCTCCCGCGCCTGGGGTAAATTTATGAAAATTGCTGATGGATACGGGTGCCGGTCTTACCGGCGAGACTGTCGAAAAACCCTCCGGGTTTTTCCGACAAAAGGCTTGCAGTCTGCTGCGCGCGTAATTTTGAGCCCTTGGTTCAAAATTCCACACTGGCAGCCTGAGCGGTATTTTCTCTCACGCACATGTCGCGAGAGAAAATGATTTTATTTCTTTGCCGCCTGCGGGCGGCAAACTCTGCGAGGCTTTTTTGACATGCAGCCATGGCGCTTTTTACAAAAGCGGGCCATGATTTTATGGCAAGGACGGTTTATCGCCTTACGCAAAAATCGCTTCTCTATCAGGCTGGTACTCGAAGAAAATTACTGGTGGATACGGGTGCCGGTCTTACCGGCGATACCGTCCTTGGCCTTTTCAAGCAAGGTGATAAGTGCGGTGCGGCCGGGCTTGGACTCGGCGAACTTCACCGCGGCCTGGACCTTGGGCAGCATGGAGCCCTTGGCGAACTGGTTCTCGTCCATATAGATCTTGGCCTGGGCGGGGGTCAGATCATCCAGACCCTTTTGGTCGGGCTTATTGAAGTTAATAGCCACCTTTTCCACGGCGGTGAGGATCACAAGAACATCGGCGTCCAGCAGCTCCGCCAGCAGCTCGCTGCCGAAGTCCTTGTCGATGACGGCGGGGGTGCCGCACAGCTTGCCGTTCTTGCGGACCACGGGAATGCCGCCGCCGCCTACGGCGATGACCACATGGCCGGCATTAAAGAGGGCCTTAATGGACTCGGCCTCCACGATGTCAAAGGGCTTGGGGGAGGGGACCACCTGGCGGTAGCCGCGGCCGGCATCCTCCACCATGGTGTAGCCCTTCTCGGCGGCGATACGGTCGGCAGTGGCCTTGTCATAGAAGGCGCCCACGGGCTTGGTGGGGTTTTGGAAGGCGGGGTCATCCTCGGAGACCACGGTCTGGGTGACGATGGTGGCCACGGGCTTGGTCATGCCCCGGGAGGACAGCTCGTTGCCGATGGCCTGCTGCAGATGATAGCCAATGTAGCCCTCGGACATGGCGCCACACTCGGGGAAGGGCATATCGGCCTTGATGGCACCGGCCTCGGCGGCGGTGGAAAGGCCCAGGTTGATCATGCCCACCTGGGGGCCGTTGCCGTGGGCGATGACGACCTCGTTGCCCTCGGCGATGAGGTCCACAATGGCCTTAGCGGTGGTGGTCACCAGAGCCAGCTGCTCGGCGGCGGTGTTGCCCAGGGCATTGCCGCCCAAGGCGATAACGATACGCTTGCTCATATAAATATACCTCTTTCTTGCGGGCGGACAGGGTCGTCCGCCCCTACAGGATGCGGGCGATTTGGCCGCCCGGGCAGTAAGGGCGATAGCGGGAGCCTTTGGCAGCACTCCCGCTATCGAATGGTTTCAGGTCAATTAGTGCAGCTTACGATGATTGTCGGCGGCATCCAGCTCCATCAGGGTCTTGACGGGGTCCTTCACCTGGGACATGAAGATCATAGCGGCAATGATATAGGGCTTATAGGAGGCCTGCTTGTACAGAGGCACGATATAGCGGTCGAACACGGAGTTGTCCACCTCGCCCTCCTTGCAGCTCAGGCCGGTGATGTCGGCGGGCAGGCAGTGCATATACAGAGCCTTGCCGTCCTTGGTGAGCTTCATCATTTCCTCGGTGCAGGCCCAATCCTTATGCTCGGCATTCTGGGCCAGGAGCTTCTTCTCCAGAGCATCGATGCCAGCCTGATCACCGGCGGAGTACAGCTTGGTGCGCTCCTCCATGGCGGCGAAGGGAGCCCAGGACTTGGGATACACGATGTCGGCATCCTTGAAGGCCTCGGCCATGCTGTTGGTCTTGTGGAACTTGGAGCCGTACTTCTCGCAATTCTTCCGGGCCACTTCCTCCACCTCGGGCATCACATCGTAGCCATCGGGGTGAGCCAGGGTAACATCCATGCCGAAGCGGGTGAACAGGCCGATGACGCCCTGAGGCACGGACAGGGGCTTGCCGTAGGAGGGAGAGTAAGCCCAGGTCATGGCGACCTTCTTACCCTTCAGGTTCTCCACGCCGCCGAAGTAGTGGATGACATGGAGCATATCGGCCATGCACTGGGTGGGATGGTCCACATCGCACTGCAGGTTCACCAGAGTGGGGCGCTGCTCCAGAATGCCGTCCCGATAGCCCTCCTCCAGAGCATCCATGAAGGTCTTCTGATAGGTGTGACCCTGGCCGATATACATATCATCGCGGATACCGATGACATCGGCCATGAAGGAAACCATGTTGGCGGTTTCCCGGACGGTCTCGCCGTGGGCGATCTGAGACTTTTTCTCGTCCAGGACCTGCTCCTCCAGGCCCAGCAGGTTGCAGGCGGAGGCGAAGGAGAAGCGGGTGCGGGTGGAATTGTCGCGGAACAGGGAAATGCCCAGGCCGGAGTCGAAGATGCGGGTGCTCTTGTTGCGCTCACGCAGGTCACGCAGGGCATCGGCCACGGTGAAAATAGCGTCGATCTCGTCATCGGTCTTGTCCCAAGTCCAATAGAAATCGCTCTTATACATATTGTTAATGCGCAGGGTTTCCAGATGACGGGCCAATTCAACAGTCTTGCTCATATTGATTATCTCCTTAATTATCAGAATAAAACGGATGCCTAAAGGGCCTTCGCCGTGCGGGCGGCACACCGCCCGCACCGGGAAGGACAGGGGTCAGAGAAAATTACTTGATGTCGTTGCCGGTGAGCTCCTGACGGAAGGAGGTGGCGGAGCCATCCTTATTCTCGGGCTTATACAGGCCGGGAACGGCGGCGTACAGAGCGGCGCAGGTCACCAGATCCTGCTTGAAGGTCACCTCGTTGGGGGCGTGGGCCTGGGACTCGGCACCGGGGCCGAAGCCTACGCAGGGAATGCCATAACGGCCCTGGATGGTAACGCCGTTGGTGGAGAAGGTCCACTTATCGGTCAGGGGACGGCCGCGGCGCTTGGAGGCGGCCAGCTCGGTGGGCATCAGGCGCTCGGTGCCCCACAGGGCGTGGTGGGCGTCGATAAGGGCCTGGACATGGGGAGCGGACTCCTTATTGATCCAGGTGGGGAAGAAGCACTCGGTCTCATAGACATGGCCGGTCCAGGCGGGACGGTCATACATATACATGGAGACCTTCACATCCTTGGCATACTTCTTGCAGGCGGGCAGGTCCTCGATCTCCTTCAGGCAGGACTGGTAGGTCTCACCTGCGGTCATGCGGCGGTCGATGGAGATAGCGCAGCTATCAGCCACGGCGCAGCGGGAGGGAGAGGTGTAGAAGATCTGGCTGGTGGTGCAGGTGCCGCGGCCCAGGAAACGGGCATCCTCGTAATGGTCGGGATTGAACTTGGGGTCCAGCATCTTCACCAGGCCGTTGATCTCGGTGGAGCCGTCGGCGGGGTTCTCGTTGAGGTCGCGGATGTTCAGAATAACCTCGGCCATCTTATGAATGGCATTGTCGCCGCGCTCGGGAGCGGAGCCGTGGCAGGAAACACCGTGCATATCCACGCGGATCTCCATACGGCCCCGGTGACCGCGATAGATGCCGCCGTCGGTGGGCTCGGTGGAAATGACGAACTCCACCTTGCTGCGGGCATCCTCGGGACCGCCGAAATACTCATTTACGATGGACTGCCAGCACATACCGTCGCAGTCCTCTTCCTGAACGGAGCCCACCACCATCAGCTTGTAGCCCTCGGGGATCAGGTTCAGGTCCTTCATGATCTTGACGCCATAGGTGGCGGAAGCCATGCCACCCTCCTGGTCACTGCTGCCGCGGCCATAGATGATGTCCTCGGTCTCGTAGCCCTTGTAGGGGTCAGCTTCCCAGTTTTCAATGTTGCCGATGCCCACGGTGTCGATGTGGGAGTCGATGACGATGATCTTGTCGCCGGAGCCCATCCAGCCGATGACATTGCCCAGCTTATCGAACTCGACCTTGTCGTAGCCCAGGGACTTCATTTCTTCGGCGATGCGCTTGGCAACGCCCTCCTCCTCGCAGGACTCAGAGGGAATGGCAATCATGTCGCGCAGGAACTTGACCATTGCAGGCTTATAGCCTTCCGCGGCTTTCTTGATGGCTTCAAAATCCATAGTGAACCTCCATATTTTCAAAAATATTAAACGGCTTGAGGCAGACGAATCGAGTGTTGTCGATTCTGCACACAAACCTATCATATCACAACTTGCGCCGATGTCAAACAAAAATTTATGAAACCAAATTATTTTTTTGGAAAGGGATTGATTTTTACAAAAAATATGCTATTATGGTACCATCGATTAACAAGGGCAAACACGCCTGCCCTTGTTAATCGGTGGTATAGAAAATTATAGGATGCGGAGCAGTTCGGCTGTGCCGCAGGGAAAGGTGGGGCTATGGAGACAAAACGATTGGAATCGCTGAAGCAAATAGCCGATGGCATTGCGGCCCAGTTTGGGAGCAACTGCGAGGTGGTCATTCACGAGGTCAGCAGCAGCCGGATGGATCACTCCATCGTCTATATCGTAAACGGCCATGTGTCCGGGCGGAAGATCGGCGACGGTGCCTCCCAGGTGGCTCTGGAGCAGATGCTCGACCACAGCGCGCAGCCCAAGGATCACCTGAGCTATCTGACCAAGACGCCGGATGGGAAGATACTGAAATCTTCCTCTATCTATATCCGCAACAGCCGCGGCTTGGTGGTTGCCATTTTGGCTATCAACTACGATGTGTCCAGACTGCTGATGATCCAGCAGACCATCGGAGATATGCTGGAGACCGACGACCGGGTCCAAACGGAGCCGGAGCGCATTATCAATGTTAATAATGTGCTGGACGAGCTTATTGATCAGTCTGTGGCCCTGGTGGGTAAGCCCGTGGCTCTGATGAATAAGGATGACAAGATCCGGGCTATCCAGTTCCTCAACGAGAACGGAGCCTTCCTGGTGACTAAGTCCGGCGACAAAGTGGCAAAATACTTCGGTATTTCCAAATATACGCTTTATTCTTATATCGACGCTAACAAGAAGTAAAATTACAGGAGGAAAATAAATATGGGTAAAATCGATCTGTCCATCAACAAGACCGGCCTGGAGCACAACATCCAAAAGGCCAAGGAAAACAACATCATCATTCCCACCATCGCTCAGATGCAGAATCCTGACCTGATCCCCGAGAAGATCAAGGCCAAGCTCTCCAAGACCGGGCTGTGGGATGTGGATCCCGTGAACCTGTTCCGTATTTCCTGGCATAATGAGGCCAAGGAGAAGGGCGGCCTGTTCCAGGCTGTGCCCAACTATGTGGAGATCCCCAGCCAGCTTTCCGGCGTGCCCTGCCGCATCATTGCCATGTCCGGTAAGTGGTTCCCCACCGGCTGCCACAAGGTGGGCGCCTCCTTCGGCTGCCTGGCTCCCCGCCTGGTCACCGGCCAGTTCGACGCTACCTATCATCACGCTGTTTGGCCCTCCACCGGCAACTACTGCCGCGGCGGCGCCTTCAACTCCAAGCTCCTGGCCTGCGAGTCTGTGGCTATCCTGCCCCAGGATATGTCCAAGGAGCGCTTTGACTGGCTCAAGAGCATTGCCGGACAGATCATCGCTACCCCCGGCTGCGAGTCCAATGTGAAGGAGATCTTCGACAAGACCTGGGAGCTGAAGAAGGATCCCACTATGATGATCTTCAACCAGTTTGCCGAGATGGGCAATCCCCTGTGGCACTATAATGTCACCGGCTATGCCCTGGCTGACCTGTTTGAGGCTGTGAAGAAGCCCGGCCAGAACTTCGCCGGCGCCTGCTTCACCTCCGGCTCCGCTGGCACCATGAGCGCCGGTGACCTGCTGAAGGAGCGCTATCCCCACCTGAAGCTGGCTGTGGGTGAGGCCCTGCAGTGCCCCACCATCCTCGATAACGGCTTCGGCGGCCACCGCATCGAGGGTATCGGCGACAAGCACATCCCCTGGATCCACAATGTGAAGAACACCGACATGGCCATTGCCATCGACGATGAGGACTCCCAGCGCCTGCTGCGCCTGTTCAACACCGAGGAGGGCAAGGCCTATATGAAGAGCGAGCTGGGCATGAGCGACGAGCAGGTGGAGAAGATGAGCTGGCTGGGTATCTCCGGCATCGCCAATGTGCTGTGCTGCATCAAGATGGCCAAGTACTATGAGCTCACCGAGAACGATGTGGTCGCCACCGTCCTCACCGACTCCGCTGCCATGTACGCCAGCCGGGTGGAGGAGCTGAATCAGATGCATGGCGCATACAATGCCCATGAGGCCGCCATGGACCACGCTCTGCATATGCTGGGGCTGAAGACCGACAGCATGATGGAGATGGGCTATGCCGAGCGCAAGCGCGTCCACAACCTGAAGTATTACACCTGGGTGGAGCAGCAGGGCATGACCGTGGAGGACCTGAACGCCCAGTGGTATGACACTAAGAACACCTGGGATGCCGTTCACGCCCAGGCCAAGGAGCTGGACGAGCTGATCTGCGAGTTCAACGAGGCAACGGGTCTGCTGAAGAATCTGTAAGAAACATGGAAAAAGTGCGGCGTAAAAGAATTAGACTGCAGGAGACAGAATATAGATTCGGATGGTTTTTCGTAACCGTTTGCACTTGTGACCGTAAGGAGATTCTTGCAAAAATAGTACCTGATTTTGTAGGGGCGGACGACTCTGTCCGCCCCTGCGGTGCATTACCAAGCCCGGTGATTCTTTCGGCGGTAGGAGAAGTTGTAAAAGAGTGTTTGGAACAACTCATAGATGAGGAAAATGGGATTACAGTGAATAAATATGTGATCATGCCAAACCATGTCCATGCGATTGTGTGCATAGACGCGACACGGGGCGGACAGAGTCGTCCGCCCCTACAGAAGATGATGCAAAAATTCAAGTCGATGTCAACAAGGCGCGTATGGAACATGGGGTACACAAAGCTCTGGCAACGCTCCTATTTCGGCCCTGTTATTCGCAACGAGGCGGATTATCTCCGCATCTGGCAATACATTGACGACAATCCCGCTCACTGGGCGGAGGATGAATACTACATTGAATTGAGGGAGAACACAACATGAAAAATGTAAAATACGGCAAGTGCGTCCGCTGCGGGAAGACCTATGAGGCGACCCCCGACCTGACCAACTGCTCCTGCGGCGGGATCCTGGACATTATTTACGACTACGACTACATTAAGTCCGTGCTTACCAAGGAGAAGCTGGCCAACCGGGAGAATCGGTCTATGTGGCGCTACCGGGAGCTGCTGCCTGTGGAGGAGACCACCCCTGACACCCCCCTGCGGGTGGGCTGGAGCCCCCTGTATGAGGAGCCCAAGCTGGCCGAGATGCTGGGCATTAAGAAGCTGTGGGTAAAGGATGACGGGCAGAATCCCACCGCCTCCCTGAAGGATCGGGCCAGCGCTATGGCCGTGGCCAAGGCCTATGAGGCCGGCGCCAAGACCATCGCCTGCTCCTCCACCGGCAACGCCGCCTCCTCCCTGGCGGGGAACGCCGCCGCTGCGGGCTTTAAGACCTATATTTTTGTGCCCGAGCGGGCGCCCAAGGGCAAGGTGGCTCAGCTGATGATCTTCGGCGCCAATGTCATCTCTGTGAAGGGCAACTATGAGGAGACCTTCAAGATGTCCGCTGAGGCTATTGAGAAGTACGGCTGGTACAACCGCAATGCCGCCATCAACCCCTACCTTTCCGAGGGTAAAAAGACCGTGGCCCTGGAGATCGCCGAGCAGCTGAACTGGGAGATGCCCGACTATCTGGCCATTTCCGTGGGAGACGGCTGCACCATCGCGGGGGTGTGGAAGGGCTTCAAAGACCTGTACGCCATCGGCTTTATCGACAAGCTGCCCCGACTCATCTCTGCCCAGTCCTACGGCTGCTATCCCATCAACCGGGCCATCCAGGAGAATAAGCCCTGGGAGCCTATGGAGGAGAACACCATTGCAGACTCCATCTCCGTGGGTGTGCCCCGGAACGCCGACAAGGCTCTGGCTGCCATTCGGGAGTCCAATGGTATCGCCGTGTGCGTCACCGATGAGGAGATTTTGGCCGCACAGCGTCTGCTGGGCCGCACCTGCGGCGTATTCGGTGAGCCGGCAGGCGTCACCGGCGCGGCGGCCCTGAAGAAGGCCTGCCAGGAGGGCCTCATTGAGAAGGACGCCACCGTGGTGTCTGTGGTCACCGGAAACGGCCTGAAGGATGTGGCCAACGCCATCAAGTCCGCCGGGGAGCCGCTGCATATCGAGCCGGATCTGGAGCTCATGGTCAAGGGCTTCGCCGAGCGGGGCGTGACGGTGGAGTAATTCCCGTTCTACACATAAAAACGGGCCTGTCACCCGACAGGTCCGTTTTTTGTGACTGCCGAAAAATCCTGTGGATTTTTCCCGTCTGTGGGCGGCAAGCTCTTCAAAGCACACAATAGCTTTTCTCCCGCTGGCTTCCGGCTACCACGGAAAAGCCCTGAGGCTTGAGGTGGGATGCTATGATTTTGGCATCCTGTAAAGCGGAGCCGCTCTCCGCCTGATTCAAAAAATAAGTATCCGCCAAATGCTCCTGTACCAAGGCACGGGCCACCCGCTCCGGTGTAGCCTCGTCCTCCGGGGTGCAGCCTACCAAGGGACAGAACAGCTCCGGCCGGTGGACGACTTCCGACACCGGGCGGTGCAGGCCCGACAGGCCTACCACGCAGACGACCTGGCGGGTGCAGGGGGGAATCACCGGCTCGTGGAGCGCATGGGCCTTCAGAGGCCGCCGACGAGAGCCGTCCGCCTCCACCAGCACGAAGTCCGCCAGGTCCGCCAGGGTCTCATAGGGCAGGCCGCAGCCCACCAGCTTTCCCGTGGGGGAGCGTCCGGCGGCGCAGACAATGGGGTGCGCTGCCAGAGCCTTTCGCAAATCGGCCGCCGTGGGGTCCAGCACCGTGGGCAGGTCCGCATAACCCTGAAAGTGGGTGCTGGTACACAGCAGCACCCGGCCGGGGAGCTCGCCTGAAAGGGTGCGCAGCAGGGTGGTTTTCCCGCCGCTGCCGATGATGGCCGTGACGCCTTTTTCAATTTTCAGAAGGGGAGCGAGTTTCATGACTGCGGCCTCCTTTTTTCGAATAGTATACCGCAGCCGGCGGGTATTGTCCAGTTGACAGAGGGGAAAGAAAAAGGTAAAATAGACACAGCGTTATTCTTTTGAAAGGATCATGATAGTATGGCAGTGATCATTCGCGGCGCAGGGGATATTGCAACGGGCATTGCCCTGCGGCTGCACCGGGCGGGATTTCAAATCATCATGACAGATCTGCCCCAGCCCACCTCCATCCGGCGCACGGTGTGCTTTTCCGAGGCGCTGCGTCTGGGGGAGGTGCTGGTGGAGGATGTGCGGGCCCGGCGGACGGACTCGGCCCGGGAGGCTCTGGACATCGCCGGGGCGGGGGAGATAGCCGTGGTGGCGGATCCGGCCTGCGCATTATTGCCCGAGCTATATCCGGCGGCTCTGGTGGATGCCATTCTGGCCAAGCGCAATCTGGGCACCAGCCGGGATATGGCTCCGGTGGTCATTGGCGTGGGGCCCGGCTTCACCGCCGGGGAGGACTGCCACGCCGCCGTGGAGACCATGCGCGGCCACACCCTGGGGCGGGTACTCTATCGTGGCACACCCATTCCCAACACCGGGATTCCCGGTATTGTCGGCGGCTACGGGTTGGAGCGGGTACTGCGCGCACCGGCGGCGGGGATGTTTGAGCCGAAAATGGAGATCGGTCAAATGGTAAAAGCGGGCCAGGTGGCGGCACTGGTGGGCGGCGTTCCCATGCGCTGCACCATCGACGGCTGCCTGCGGGGGCTGCTGCAGGGAGGGCTCACGGTGCCCCAGGGCATGAAGTGCGGCGACATAGACCCTCGGTGCAAGCGGGATCACTGCTTCCGGGCCTCGGACAAGGCTCTGGCCGTGGGCGGCGGAGTGCTGGAGTCGCTGCTTCACTTCGGATGCAGGCCGGATATGCTCCTGAATGAGGGCCCCGGGGCGGCCTTTGGCCTTTGACAATGCTCGGAGGTAATGCCGAATTTTTTGGCGAAAGATGAATGCTCCCTCCATGATCGACAGCCTATTTTCTCGCTGTCTTTCAGAGAGGGAGCATATGGCATTACCGAGATAGCTTATTTAAAATATAAGCTTATGCGGGTTTACCCTTGGCAAACACCGGATGCGTCCGACGCAGCCGCAGCAGGAAAAACACCGACAGGCCCAGGCACAGCACCTCCGAAATTACCGGCGCAAACCAAATGGAGCTGCCGCCCAGCACCGCAGCCAGCAGCAAAAGAATGCTGCCCTGGAGGATGAGGCCCCGTCCGGTAGAGATGCTTACCGCCGGGAGCGGTCGCTCCATGGCTGTAAGGAAGCCTGCAATATAGATATTGAATCCCACCGGCAGGTAACACAGGCTGTAGCGCCGGAATGCATCCGTGGCGAAGGTCAGCATCTCCGCTCCCGCCTCCGGCAGATAAACTGCTACCAGCTTCGGAGCTGCCAAAAACAGCACCGTGAAGCACACCGCTGCGATGCCGCACATGGTACGTAGCCCGTAGCGCAGCAGATTTCCGATGGCGGTGCCGTCGCCTCGGCCATTTTGGAAGCTGATAAGGGGCTGGCTGCCCTGGCTTACACCCATGGTGATGTTGATGACCAGGGTATTGGCGTAGGCGATGATGGTGTAGGCCACCAGGCCGTCGGTGCCGATGCAGCGGAGAATGGTGTGGTTGAAGAGGAAGATCATCAGGCCGTTACACAGCTCTGTCAGTCCGTCGGAGATGCCGATGGGCAGCAGACGGCGGTAGATCTTCCAGTCCATGCGGAAGCGCACCGGGTGGAAGGTGGTATGCTTTCCCAGGAAATGGGTCAGGTAGATGATGCAGGTGAGCAGCTGGCTCAAACCCGTGGCCGCCGCTGCGCCCCAGATGCCCAGGCCCCAGTGGAAAATGGCCAGATAGTCCAGCACACAGTTGGTCACGCAGCCCACGCAAACGGTGACCAGCGCCAGCCGGGGCCGCCCGTCGGTTTTCACCAGCACCTCCAGATTATAGGAGATCATAAAGCACACAGCGAAGGGGGCCAGGCCCTGCAAATAATGTATGGTGTACTCCAGGGTGACCTCTTCCGCCCCCAGCAGCCGGGCAAGGGGCTCTGTGAACGCCAGCACCAGCACCGAAATAGTCACGCCGATCACCACCAGGGTCGCCAAATTCTGCGAAAACAGCTTGTTGGCACTCTGGGCGTTTTTCTGGCCCAGGAGATAGGCAATGATGGTGGAGGTGCCCACGGCGAAGATGACCGCGATGGAGAATAAGAGATTTACAAACGGTACGGACAGGTTCACGGCGGTCATGGCGTATTCCCCTACGCCTCGGGCCACGAACAGACCGTCCACAATGGAGTAGAGGGAAAAGACCATGAGGGAGGCCACCGTGGCTGCGGAGAAGTGGAAAAATTGCTTGAGAAGGCTCTGCTTTTTTTGCATTTTGGATGAAATTCCTTTCTTTTCAGCGGATCACCGCAATTCAATTTCACAAAAATAGTATAGCAGAGGAAAAAGCGTTCGTCAAGATGGACTCTTGCGAAGTAAAATCAGGTGCGTTATAATAGAGAAAAAATCAGGAGGATGCAACTATGAAAGTGTATGTGATGGATGCCTTTACCGACCGGATTTTCGGAGGCAACCAGGCGGGAGTGGTGCTGGCGGATAAGGCCTTGGAACCGGAGGTGATGCAGCAGGTGGCTGCGGAGCTGAAGCATTCGGAGACGGTATTCGTGGAGCAGGGGGAGGATGGCCTGCATCTGCGCTACTTTACGCCTGCCGGGGAGGTGGACCTGTGCGGTCACGCCACGGTGGCGACCTTTGCGCTGCTGCGGCGCCTGGGTCACATCGGCGATGGCACTCACACCGCCCATACCCGGGCCGGGAAGCTGGACATCGGCGTCAGCGGCGAAACCGTGTGGATGGACATGGCACCGCCCAAGACCCTGGGCGTGCTGCCCCGGGAGAGCTGGGCGGAGCTGTACGGGGCCTATGGCCTGACGCTGGCGGACCGCCCCGAGGGCTTGGAGCCGGAGATTGTCAGCACGGGTCTGGCGGACATTATGATGCCCGTGACGGATCACGAGACGCTTATGCGGGCAAAGCAGAATGAGGAGACGGTCACGGCCCTTTCCAAACATTTCGATGTGACAGGGGTGCATATGTTCTGCTTGGGGGAGGACAAGGTCTACTGCAGCAATTTTGCCCCTCTATACGATATTCCCGAGGAGTGTGCCACCGGCACCAGCAACGGCGCCTTGACCTACTATCTCTATGAGCGGGGCCTGGTGGAGCCGGAGAAGGAAAACCTCTTCCTTCAGGGAGAGCATATGGGGCGTCCCTCTCGTATTTACAGCCGCCTTACGGCGGAGGACGGTGCGGTCCGAGTGCGCATCGGCGGTCAGGCGGTGCTGAGCCTTTCCGGCGAAATGGACCTGTGAGACTTGTAATTGCTTCACATATATGATATAATATATAGCATCATTCAAAAGAAACACAGGAGGCACAGGATATGAAAGCAGCGCTGGTCATCATGGCGGCAGGTCTCGGCTCCCGCTACGGCGGCAACAAGCAGGTGGACGGAGTCGGTCCCGACGGGGAGATCCTGATGGAGTATTCCATTTATGACGCCATTCGAGCCGGTTTTACCAAGGTGGTTTTCATCATTAAGCCCGATATGGTGGACCTGATGCACCGCATCTGCGGCGACTATGTTGCCCGCCGTACCGCTGCCGACGGTTCCCCTGTGGAGGTCTGCTACGCGGTGCAGGATTTTACCAGTGTGCCCGGCTTTTATACCATCCCGCCCCAGCGGCAGAAGCCCTTCGGAACGGTCCACGCTGTTCTATGCGCCCGGAGCTATGTGAAGGAGCCCTTCTGTGTCATTAATGCCGACGACTACTACGGCGTGGATGCCTACCGGGCTATGTATGCGGAGCTGCAGCGGCTGCCGGAGCAGGGGAGCGCCACTATGGTGGGCTACCTGCTGAAAAATACCGTCAGTGCCAACGGCACCGTGTCCCGAGGTGTCTGCCAGGTGGAAAACGGCCACTTGACCGGCGTAAAGGAGACTCTGAAAATCCGGCTGGATCCTGACGGCACCATTGTCGACGAGGTGGAGGGTACTCTTTCGCCGGACACGGTGGTATCCATGAACTTTTGGGGCTTTATGCCGTCGTTTTTCGATGAGATGGAGACCTATTTCCACGACTTTCTGCGCTATGAGGCGGGGGACAACTGCAAGGCGGAGTGTTTGCTGCCCAATTTGGTGGGCCGACGCATTGCCGAAAAGAAGCTGTCCGTTTCGGTGCTGCACTCGGCTGACCGCTGGTTCGGCATGACCTATCACGAGGACCGCCAAGCCGTCGCCCGGGAGCTGCAGCGACTTCACGACGCCGGGGTCTATCCCAAAACGCTCCATCAGTGAGCAAGCGGAGGCAATAAAATGAAAATGCAAAAATCACCTTGGTACAAAAATCCCTATTGGCTGGGCGGCATCGCCCTGGGTGTAGTTGTTATCGCCCTGGTGCTGTTTTTAGCACTGCGCGGCGGCGAGGACAAGAAACCCGATACCCCTGATCAGCCCAACATTGAGGAGCCCACCCCCGCCCCAACCCCGGAGCCGGAGCCTACCCCCGAGCCGGAACCGGAGCCTGACCCGGAGCCTGCGCCCACCCAGGGCAGCTATACCGAGGGCGAACAGACTGACGGCGTATGGAACCTGGTGCTGGTGAATCCCTGGAATCCCCTGCCCGACGGATTTTCCGTGGATATTGAGCCGCTGGATAATACACGGGGCGTAGACAAGCGCTGCTATCCGCAGCTGCAAAAAATGATGGATGACTGCCGCGCCCAGGGCTATTCCCCCTACATTTGCTCGTCTTACCGCACTTGGGATATGCAACAGGAAAATTTCGACAGACAGATCAGCGCTTTCAAAAATCAGGGCTATGGCGACGAGGAGGCCAAGCGGCTGGCTGCCAAAGAGGTGGCTGTTCCCGGCACCAGTGAGCATCAGCTGGGCCTGGCGGTGGACATCATCGACACCAACAATTGGAACCTGGACGAGTCCCAGGAGAGTATGCCCACCCAACAGTGGCTCATGGCCAATAGCTGGCGCTACGGCTTTATTCTTCGCTATCCCAACGGCACCACCAACATTACCGGCATTATCTATGAGCCCTGGCACTACCGCTATGTAGGCTGCCAGGTGGCTAAGGAGATCTATGAGCGGGGCATTACCCTGGAGGAGTACCTGGGCCGCGCCGCCCATTAAAGAATTAAAAAGCACGCATCCTATGCGGTGAGACGATCCGGGTCTCACCGCATTTCCTATTTGTTCATAGGCAGCGCCTTAGGCAAAAATCCCTCTATGGATGGGTGCTGCGCGGAAAAAAACAAGGAACGGTTTCAGGATGGACCGTTCCTTGTTTTTAAGCTTTTTCAGCGGTGGAAGAGGCCGTGCTTTTCGTAGGGCTTGGACTCCACACTTTTCAGCTCGTACCCGGTTTCGGCGATAGCCTTGCGGAGGGCTTCCTCATCCAGGGGCTCCGGAGAAATAATGGTGGCGATGCCCTTGGTGTGGGAGGCACTGACTTTCTTTACGGTAAACTGATTACGGATCGTATCACACACATGGTTTTCGCACATGCCGCACATCATACCATCAATTTTCAAAATGGTTTCTGTCATAGTAAATTACCTCCTTTAGGCGGTTTTTGCTTTTTTCTTGAGAGAGAACGGGATCTGAGCCAGTACCACGGCAATAAGCATCAGTACGCAGCCGATCAGCTCCTTACCGGTCATTGTTTCGTGCAGGAAGATGGCACCGGACACGGCACCAAATACGCTCTCCAGGCTCAGGAGGAGGGCCACAATGGTGGGGTTGGAGTCCTTTTGGGCTAGGATTTGCAGGGTATAGGCCACACCGCTGGAGAAAACACCCACATACAGGATGGAGCCTATGCAGGGGGTGATGTCCGCCCAGGTGGGATGCTCAAAAATGAGCATCAAAACAGCGGAGATCACCGCGCAGGTCAGGAACTGAATGCAGCTCATTTTAATGCCGTCCACCTTTTGGGTGAAGTGGTCAATAACCAGAATGTGCAGAGTGTAGCCAAAGGCACATAGCAGCACCAAAAGGTCGCTGGGAGCGATGGTGAAGTCGTCCTTGATGCACAGGCAGTACAGGCCCGCTACGCCCAGCAGAACACTGAGCCACACAGCGGGAGAGACTTTTTTCTTGAGAAACAGCCCGCAGATGGGAACCAGCACCACATAGAGGGTGGTGATAAAGCTGGTCTTTCCGGCGCCGGCACCGGCCACCATGCCCAACTGCTGCAAATTGCAGGCCAGAGCCAAAGCGAAGCCGCAGCAGATACCGCCGATGACCAGGGTCTTGCGGCTTTCGGCAGGGGCGGACTGCTCTTGGGACGGAGAAGTGGAGGCCTGCTTGCGGCGGTTTACCGCGTCAAAGATCTGAATGACTACCAGCAGGGCCAAAAAACCCACAAAGGAACGGGCGGCATTGAAGGTGTAGGCCCCCACATGCTCGGTGCTGGTGCTCTGGGCCACGAAGGAGGTACCCCAGATCATAGCGGTGATGACGGGGAACACTACCTGGCGAACTTGGTTGTGTTTCATAGCTGTTTCCTTTCTCTATTTCGAATCGCTTTCGTCGGGATTTATGGGGTTCACATGCCAGCGGAACTTATGCTCCGTGCCGTGGAGCAGACGATGGATATTTTCTCTGTGGCAGTAGATGACCAGCGCCGCCACGACCGCGCTCAGAAGGGTCAGCAGCGGGTCATGGTGAAAGACGAAAAACGCTGACACCGGCATACTGGCTGTGGCCGCAATGGAGCCTAAGGATACATAACGGGTCAGCAGCCACAGAAGGACGAAAAGACCCCAGGCGATGAGGCCCATGCGCCAGTCCAGCATCCACACCAGCACACCGCCGGAGAGAATACCCTTGCCGCCCTTGAGACCGTAGTAGGCCGGGAACATATGCCCCAGCTCACAGCCGATGCCGCCCAACAGCACCCCCAGGGTCCAGCCGCCGTTGGTGCAGAGCATCAGATAGCCGCCGATGAGACAGGAGAGGACGGTTTTACCCATGTCACAGAAAATCACGATGAGGGCGTATTTGGCACCATAGGTGCGGTAAAAGTTGGTGAGTCCGGCATTGCCGCTGCCGTGCTTGCGCACATCGTCCCGAATGATGAAGTGGGAGGTGACCACCGAGCCGTTGAAGCAGCCCAGCAGGTACGAAACCAGCAGCGTCAGCCCCACTACAAAGTAGATGGACATATTAATTTTCATCGTCTCCTTTCTGACGAATGGAGAGAATGATGGGGGTGCCCTCCAGGCCGAACACGCTGCGGATCTGGTTTTCCAGATAGCGCTGGTAAGAGAAGTGGAAGAGCTTTTTATCGTTGCAGAAGATCACGAAATGGGGGGGCTTAACGCCCACCTGGGTCATGTAATAGATCTTCAGGCGGCGGCCCTTGTCCGTGGGGGGCTGCACCCGGGTCTGGGCATCGGCCAGGACGGAGTTGAGCATACCCGTGGTGATGCGGGTGGAGGCCTGGTTATGCACATAATTTATGAGCTCAAACAGCCGCGTCACCCGCTGGCCCGTGAGGGCGGAGATGAACAGAATGGGGGCGTAGGTCATGTAGCTCAGGTCCCGGCGGATGTCCTCGCGCATCCGGTCCATGGTTTTGCCGTCTTTTTCCACCATGTCCCACTTGTTTACCACGATGATGCAGGCCTTACCGGCCTCGTGAGCCAGACCTGCGATCTTGGTGTCCTGCTCGGTGACGCCGTCATTGGCGTCGATGAGGATCAGACACACATCGCTGCGCTCAATGGCCATGGTGGCCCGGAGGACGCTGTACTTCTCGATGGTGTCGTCCACCTTGGACTTTTTGCGCATACCGGCGGTGTCAATGAAGTTATATTTGCCGGTCTCGTTT
>QWCE01002733.1_pt1 | contig 21162 bp, 13 predicted proteins | sample 1972531 | NCBI WGS metagenome assembly QWCE01 (sample SAMN09866716, study PRJNA288562) | Human gut metagenome isolate term4_stool, whole genome shotgun sequencing... | reverse complement strand
TCTTTGCCAATTTGGCTATGCGGCACGCACCCGCGGTATGCGAACTCGAGGGACCTACCATTATGGGCCCCAAAATTTCATATGCACTTAATTCCATATGAGAAACTCCTTTTAATCCAATATCTATTTATAAACAAGTACAGTTTCATTTTCGCGAAGGCCTACAATCTTCCTACCGTCTTTTTTCATCTGTACTAACATATCAACCACATTCTTCCCTATAAGTTCTCCTTTGGCGACTATGGGGACGCCCGGTGGATATGGGGAAAGACTTGAAGTAGCCCTCCTGTCAGTCGCTTTTTCAAGCTGTACTGATTCTATCTCAGATTGAGACAACTCCTGCCAGTCAATATTTTGTGCAGGCAAAACACTCCCCCAGGGAACCTGATTTTCAGCCTTATGGTCTTCATCTTCCCCAAACAAAACAGACAGCCTTTGTTCAATTTCATCCAAAGTTAATTTGTCGTCTTCTTCAAGTGCGAACATTGCAATTTGGGCCAAATGGGAAATCTCTTCACCCTCCCTATCCTTTTCAATCTCTGCCTGCTTCTCACGCTCCATGGCAGCATCAATTCTCTCGTTAGATATCTCCTGCATTGCAGTCAAAAGCTTTAGATAGTCATTGCGATCATTGCCGATGCCCGTCATGCACATGCATATTGGACCATCATATAGCTCGGGGTATATATTGCGTTTCTCTAGTTCTTCAGCAAGTTCCTTTCCATTTAATCCGAGAAAAGTCGCATCTAAATTGATTTTTGTATCGTCAAGGTGGCTGTCATCCATCATAAAAAGAAATCCCTTTATCCAAATAGCCGTTCTTTTAAAATCGTCTATTGCCGATCGCCATTCAGAGAATAGCTCTTTCCCATGATTTTCAATTATATCTGCACATAAATCCAGTGAACTCATAAGTAGATACGACGGTGATGTGCTTTGCACAAGTTCAAGTTTTGAAGCAATGGATGCAATGTTCACATTGTCCCCATAAACATTTAAAACAGCGCTTTGGGTAAAAGAGCTAAGTGTCTTATGTGTACTCACAACAACGATGTCTGCTCCACCAGTTTCTGCTGCAAGCTCTGGTTTCAAGAATTTCAGATGTGCACCATGAGCCTGATCTACAATGAGTATGGCTCCAAACTCATGTACAATTTTGGATATCTCCGATATTTTGCTCGTTATACCGTAGTAGTTCGGGCTCGCAAGTATCACCGCACTTGCATCAGGATTTTCTTCCAATGCCTTTCTGATTGAGTTTGCTGTAATCTCACCGGGGATATCATAATCGCGATATTTTTCAGGATATACGTAAGCAGGCTTCATCTCTCCAAGCTCAAGAGCATTAAAAACAGACTTATGACTATTCCTTGCAACTATTACCTTGCCTCCAAGTGGGACTGTCGCAAGCAGCGATGCAATTAGACCAGAACTTGAGCCATTGATTAAGAGAAAACTCTCCCTGCTCTCATATTTTTTTTGGAATTTGTCCATTGTCTTGCGGATAATACCCTCTGGCTCGAACAAATTATCAGCTCCCTCAATTTCTGTAATATCAAATTGCGGATTTAGTATTTCTTCTTGGGCATATCCAAGTCTTTTGAAAATCTTGCCATTCTTATGTCCAGGCATGTGAAAGGAAATCGAGTCCTTATCCCTATATGATTCCAAAAATTTCAAAATTCCTCTATCTTCGTTATTCATCTTAAACGCATCTCTCCATCTGAATTCCAATATTTTGATACGATCTAACTCTAAAAATATCAGTTAACTTCTCTTCATTATACACTATTATTGTCTCTTTTTCCCTCTTATGCTAAAATTAAATTTGATGTATGTTGCATTTAAATTTTCATTTATTTCAACAAAATATTTAAGCAACTGGGGAGAATGTCAGTTAAACGGAGGTGTTCTTATGGCAAAGAAGAAGAGAAGAAATACTAAGGGTAAAATAATATCGGCAGCATGGAAACTTTTCTATGAGCATGGATATGAGGACACAACTGTTGATGATATAGTCGATGAATCGCAGACATCAAAAGGCTCTTTCTATCACTATTTTAGTGGCAAAGATGAACTCCTCAGCTCACTCTCATATTTATTTGATGAGAAATATGAGGAAATCTCGGAGCATCTACCGGAAGATCTTGAAGCGGCAGATATTTTGTTGTTTTTAAATCAAAAACTGTTTTTTATGATAGAAAATGAGATTACAGTCGATCTATTGTCTAGACTCTTTTCATCTCAACTTATAACGCGCGGAAATAGGCATCTTCTCGATCAGGATAGAACGTATTATAAACTACTTAGGAAAATTATACTTGATGGTCAGGAGCATGGAGAATTGCGCAACGATGTTTCCGTCAACGAAATAATCAAAGCCTACGCAATCATGGAGCGCGGGCTGATGTATGACTGGTGCCTTTGCAACGGGAATTATTCTCTCGCACAGTACAGCAAGGGAATTATGAATGATTTTTTGAAAAATTATAAAGTTTAAAATCTGATCTCTGCAGTTGGCATTTTCAATCTAACAATGAAAAAATCCTGTCAAGGCTCTCTCTGCTATCTACACTCTCAATAGTCATAGATACATCTTTCATCGCTAGAAGTTCCTTTAAAGTTCTATCCACCTCCATAACACCACAGCCTAAGGGGAGATGTAAATCAATTTCTCCGTCATTGTCATGTAGATGAGTGTGTCCTAAAACAGGTCTTAGGACGTCTATCCAGTCTAAAACATTATATTCGGGAAGAGACGCTACGTTAGCATGACCGATATCCAAACAGGCTTTTACATTGATGAGATCAATTTCCTCTATTAAGTTTCTAAGCATATAAGGTTCGTCATCAAATACATTTTCTATATAAATGTTCATATCTCCTGCAACCTTAGTGCAGAATTCTTTTAAAAATTTTACAGATCTTTCATGATGCCATTCTTTGTAGTAGGTGCGTGGGACATAGCCACTGTGAAAGACGAGATCTTTGATGCCTAAATCTCTGCAGATTTTTACTGCCGACTCATATCTATCCCAAGTAAGTTTAAGTACTTTTGGATCCATGGCATCTGGTGTTATCTCAGTGAAGGGACCATGAGCAAATATTTTCTTATTAAAGCAATCTCCTTCTGCAATCATATCTCGAATATTCGCCTTCGTTTCTTCGACCTTTTCTTCATCTAGATTTTCTGATATGCATGTCTCATTTATTTCTAGTGAGCATCCATAATCCTTGGCTACTTCAGCGGCACGATTAGAAAACCCGGCTATGAACAATCTCTTTTTTATGTCTTTATTATATTTCATTTAACTTATCTTTTTTCAAATAGGAGCTTGCCGTCTTTTGCATATGCTATTGAGTTAAGGGCTCGGAGAGCTTGTTCTGATGCCATTATGTCCGTTCGACCATTTAGATCATGCTTAAACCCTTCTTCAGTTGCAAATTCCATCAATACATCAACAGGAGTTTTTTTATCCTTTAGAAAGTTCTCTTTTGTAGCATCTTTTCCAATAGCTGAAAGGCCCATAATCACCTGAGCCGTAGATTCACAGCTAGGATATCCCTCATCAGCTCCAATTGCCTTTATTCTCTCATATAAATATTCTATTGCTTCTTCAGCTTTTGGATTGTATTTATAATACGTGAGAGCTTGCAAAGCCATGCCATAGTAATCTACGACAAAGGGATCATTTTCCAAATCTCCGCTAGAATAAAGAGAATTTATAATAGCATCCAAGTATAGTTCTTCATTTTTTAATTTTACACCACAATAATTTGAAGCTATTAGCGCATATATGGCTGAATTTATTCCTTGAGCCATGACTTTTTCAGCATCATCTATCGGAGTCATTAGATTATAGCCTACCACATCTTCTGGATTTTTCCCGATTAGAGAAAGAGTTATAGCAGTCCTTGCATAAGTGGTTGGATACTCTTCATCCAATATACCATCTCTCTGCTTTGTAATGCTGCAGAGTTCTTGATAATAATCTTTATATATCGTTTTGTCTGATAAATTCCCACTTTGGATTAAAGCTATAAGAGACCACTCGGATCCTGGTGATGAAAGATTGATATTCTGACGATTTTCAAGCAGATAATTTGCCGTAATTTCTCTATGCTTCTCCCACGTCGTTTCAGATTTTTCTCCGCTACACCCCGCTAAAAATAGCGAAATTGAGAAAATCATAATCATGCATAATGCAATACGCTTTCTTATTATTTCTATTCTCGATAATTTTTTCAAACTCAGACTCCTCTCTCAATAATAATCTTTATTAATTACATATTACTTTCCTTGGTATAATCTACAACGTAATACCAAAGAACCTCATCTCCTTCTTTCAATTTAAATTGATCAGATCCATACTCGGGGGCTTTACCGTTGACCATATACATCCAGCCACTTTTTTTACCTGCAGAAAACTCATACAAATAATTGATACCTTTTACATATATGCTATTATATGTAATGCTTTTTTTGTATTCGAACTGTATATCGTTTTCATCGCACGCCTTACGAGTAAGATCAAAAGCTGTTGCACCTTTTTTCATTCTGAATTTTGTTGGAGCAAGAATTACACCGTCTTTAGGAATATATTTTTTGAGTTCTGGTTTTGTCAAAGCATCTAAGTTATCAGCCAGTTTATCGCAGCGAATCTCCATTGTCGCATCAATGGTTTCTGCACCACCAACTTTTCTTGCATGTATTCCACTACAATTATATATGATAATTCCCAAAAGAACAGATGCTATAACAATTATAGCAGTTATTTTAGCTAAGCGCTTCCTTTTACTCTTTATTAAAAATTCGCTTTCCAAATTTTTCACCCTAATTTTTATAATATCTTTTTAAAGACTTATCTAAACTTTCATTTGTATATGCCGTATTTTATTTTAATTCTCTCTAACTTCTCTATTATGGATGGACCTATAAAAAATGCAGCTATTGAAGCCGTTCCCGCATGAACTAAATCATAAGGGACACCGCTTATATACAAAGCTTTAAGAGATTTTAAACTGAGACCCTCAAATCCTGGTGCAGCAGACGAAGTTGCCATAGCAGCAAAATTCATAATTCCACCATAAATAATGAATGTAGCAAAAAATGTAAATAAGCTTATGCTGATTCTTCCTGCCGGAAGTTTTTTATGCTGAAAAACAGCCGCCCAAAGTATTCCAATAGCTCCAAAAAAGTATAAACGCCAACCTACAAAATCTTCACTATCTGATGATATCAAGATAAAAGAAATATACGCCGTGAGTTCCGCTGCAATGATGCAGATAATCGGGAAAACAATGGTTTTAATTCCAGGATTGTCAGAAGATTTATTGTCTTTTGAAAAAATGAGTCCTGCCAAAAAACCCAAGATACCCCAACAGAACATTTGCCATGGGGTCCAAATACCCTGGCCCATATAGAAATTACAAACCAATCGTGAAAGTGCTCCAATTAGAAAGCCCGCTTCCGCTCCGAGTGAAGCTCCAGAAATTATTACCATGGCAGTCCCTATGTATATTGGAAAAATAATATGACAGAGTGAGTGGGCAATTACAGTAAGTGCACTCATTGTCGCAATAAGTACTATTTCTCTTGCTCGTGGTCTTCTTTGTTCAAATATCATAAAAAAAGGAGCTGAAACAGCAATCAAAATAATTATGGAAGCTGGCATAAACCATTTTTCAGTCATAAAAAAAACACTTCCTAAAAGAATTAATGGAATAAAAACTAATATTATGATAGCCGATAGTTTTAAGCGTTTTTTTCTAGCTGCTTGAAAATGTGTCATTCTATTTTCTTCAACCATGCTGCCGCCTCCTCTACTGTCAAAATATCGCTTTTCCATTCCCTAGTCAACTTATTGGCAACTGTCGTATAGAAGTCATTAAATTTAAAAAAAGTTCTGCTATCGCTTTCAGCCATTATTTCTCGGTCGAACATTAATCCGCATATATCAGCATATTCTGCACAAAACTCTATATCATGACTTGTCATCAAAACGCTTACGCCCCTATATGTAAGATTCCTCAAAAGATCTCCAAGGCTCCTCTTGAAGAATGGATCCAACCCTTTAGTGGGTTCATCTAGAAGTATTATATCAGGCGCAGTCATTAGTATCTTCCCTATTGCTAGCCTTTGCTTTTCACCTCCAGAAATATCATGTGGATTAGAAAGAGCCAAGTGCTCAATCTCCATCAGCCTGAGCATCTCCTCTGCCTTTTTCACCTTCTCTTCTAAAGAGATGTCTAAAAAGCAAGCACCATCTAACATCTCTTCCTCCACACTTATTTCACTGAACAATGCTTCAGGATTCTGCGGAACCATTGCGATTTTACTACCTTTAGAAATTTTTATTTTACCTCTGTCGGCTTTTTTTAGAGCACATAAGAGTTTCAGCAAAGTTGTTTTTCCGCTTCCATTAGGGCCTAGAAGAGCATATATGCACGATTTAGGGATTTTAAGGTTTAAATTTTCAAGGACATATGATGAATTCTCTTCATATCTAAAAGATACATTTTTACATGTTAGAGCTGATTCTTCCTTCGACCAGCTTTTGACTTCAAGTTCACGTTTTTCCTCAGTAGATTCTCCTTTTATTGATCCCCCCTTGTGGTCGGCTAATGTCTTATTAATATTATTTTCTTCAACTGAACTTGCTAGTACACTATTTTCTACAAGCCTTCTTATTTTCCATTTGGCTTCTCTCATAGTTAATGGTAGAACCTTATCTTTATCACATTCAGTACGGAACATTCGCATAAGAGCTGGCATTCCATAATACATGGGATGAGGTGTGCCTCCATTATAGGTTAGAAGGCTATGTGCAACTTCGCTTGGTTTTCCAGAGGTTATTATTTTGCCTTTATCCATCACTAACACTCTGTCTGCCATTGGAAATATTTCCTCAAGTCTATGCTCTGAAATAACTATAGTTATCCCCATATCACGGTTAAGTTTTTTTACCGTTGTAAGAAAAGATTCAGCAGCAACAGGATCTAAAAGAGATGTGGGTTCATCCATAATTATAATATCTGGTTTCATTGCTACAACTGAGGCCAAATTCAAAAGCTGCTTCTGACCACCAGAAAGTTCTCTGACATCCTTTCTAAAATAATTTTGTATACCAAAATATGAAGCAGTCTCAGCAACTCGCCTTTTTATTAACTCATTAGCAAGACCTAGGTTTTCAAGCCCAAAAGCCAACTCATGCCACACCTTGTCTGTAACAAGTTGATCATCTGGATTCTGTTGGACAAAGCCAATTTTTTCAGCATCTTCTCTATCTGATAAATCTTTCAGACATCTTCCCTCATATAAGATTTCGCCACTTCTTTTCCCATAAGGTGTAAGACTTTTCTTCATATGTCTCAAAAGAGTACTTTTACCACAGCCAGACTTGCCACATACCACAATGAGTTCTTCATTTTTTATATCCATGTTGATATCCACTAAGGCTGGATTCTCTCCCAGAGGATATTCAAATGTCAAATTTCGTATGATGATTTTTTCCATATTAATTCCCCAATGCTGTCTACTAAAATAGGAAGTGCAAGTAATATTAAATATGATGTGATAGTGACAATTGTAATCAGAGGATTTAAATTTGTGATACCTCTTTGAACTATAGGATAGTAATAAATCAGTCCAACACCTTTTGCTTTACCTGCTATAACTACTAAAGCTAACAAAAGAATAATACCAATTGTGATAACATCTTCTTTTAAAAATTTAAATAGGTGAAAAGATGTCCGTCCTTTCAAGCCGTACCCTCTTGCACTCATGGAATCAGCCGTTATAATTGATGATTCTAAAGACCATGAGACCAAAATAGATATCTCTTTTGATATTATCTTTATTTTTTGTATAAAAGATCCTACATTTCCTCTTCCCAAACCAAGTTGTCCTAATTTAACCTCTTCGAATCTTGATTTTAAAAGAGGGATAAGTCTGAAAATCATCGACACTGTAAGACCCAACGTCGGAGTCAGTTTTCCAAAAATATATATCATCTTGTCTGAAGTCATTATGATATTAAAACTGAAAAACCATATTATTACGGCCGAAAACATTAGCGACATAGATAGCCCATAAAGAAAAGCTTCCAGCGTGATTCGATTGCCACCTATGTAGAACAGAACTGTAGAACCATTATGTGTAAAAAGTGTATTAATCAGTGTTGCTAATATAACTATAAAAGCCACAGTCTTAGCTAAATCAAGAAAAACATTCTTTCTCAGCAAAACACTGTATAAAAAAGCAAAAATAAGCGATAGGCTGTTCAAAATAATCGAATCTGAGAACATAGTAATTCCAACTACCATTCCATAATATACAGTCGTTACTAATGGATGTTTTTCAGCAAAAGCACTGTTTCTCATAAAATACTATCTCTTTCTCTATGTATCTATTGACTCGTTTTTATTGGCTCGTTTTTATCTATTTCTTGATTTTCTATAGTATCCACTATTTTGGTAAATAGTCTATCCAGTCGCCATACTCTTATATACTTTAAACCTTTAAATCTATCCTTCAGCGGATTATGTACTTTTTGAATAAAGCTCTCCATATATTCTCTTTTACTATGGCTTATTGCTTCATTTGAATAGACTGCTTCTTCATAAACTTCTAAGGCCTGAATCATATCCACATCATCGATGCCTGTATTTTCATTAAGATCCTCAATCATTACTGCAGAGAGCCAAACACCGTTTGTATTCTGTCCTAACTTTTCCAATCCCTTAATAGCTAATCCAAACATAGCAGCTATTGCCACCTTATCCGACTCGTTGCAGCATATATCTATATTTTCCTTCAGCCATTTCTTATATTTCTTATAGCGATAAACTAAAAATATTACTATAAGGAATAGGACAATAAGTAATATAAATATAGCTAATGTTCCTCTTCCATCTTTAGGAGCATAGTCTTCCTCTAATTCCTGAGGGCGATCAGGCTGCTCTTCATTTATATTGTCGTCAGGTTCAGGCTCTTGAGGTTTTTTATCCGGCTCAGATATTCCCTGAAGAGTGTCTGCCTCCTCCATAAGTCCAAAATATGGTGGTGTAACCTCAACAGGTATCCATCCCACTCCGTTTTGATAGACCTCTACCCAAGCGTGTGCATGGGTACCATCTATTTTAAAAATAGTATTTTCTTTTGCTCCTGCCACGTCATCAGGAGTTACAAGATAACCTTCCACATATCTGGCTGGTATACCACAATAACGAAACATAAGCGTTGCTGCAGTCGCATAGTGCACAGAGTATCCTCTTTTGTTAAGCAAGAGAAAATCATGCGCAAAGTCATTTCCTGACATGCCCTTAGTCTCAGTTGTATAAGTGATATTATCAGTAAGATAAGAAATTATCGCTTGCTTAGCAGACGTATAAGAGATCTTATCGCCTTTCTTGAATTCGTCACCTAGGTACTCATCCATCCATTTTTCGACGTCTTTTGGAAGGACCGTATAAGTTTCATACACATATTTAGCATAATTGCTTTCAACTAGCAAAAACGGATCTATTTTAAAGATATCTGTACCTTCTTCTTTATACAGCTCATTCATTACTTCAGGGTAGCGTTTAACTATATTTGGCAAAGCATCCAAATTATATTCCCTTTTACCTCTAAATCCGGGGCTATTTAACCTCGCATCACCAATGAAATATTCTGGCATCAAGTCTCTGTTTATACTTTTCAGTTCATAAGGTGCATATACGTTTCTGCTGCTAGCAGTCTTGTTTTTAATTTTTATTCTATTTAAATTTTCAAGTTTTTCTTTACCTACTACCAAAGATGCATCTGCAAGTTGCTTCTGTCCATAAAAATTATCATTGTGTAGCCAGTAGAATAAACCGGCGCTATCATACTGTTTAGAAGGATCCTCCTTTTCCCAGTATTTTCCCCTATATGAACTTCCTACATAACCTCTCAGCCAAAGGGAATCAGGCTTTGACATTTTTACCTCTAAAGCAGTGTCTGACGAGGGTTTAAAGGAAGAAGTCCTTGTTAAATCTCCATCTGGCATAGACGCTTTAGGAACAGAGTAACGCCAATTATCAAAACTTTTCTTTGTACTTTCCCTCTTTTCATTCAATACATTGCCTACACTTCCGCCTAACATATATAGAGGGACCGTAAGAACCATTAAGAGTATTATTGTCAGTATCACTGTTTTGGTATACGCCTTTAAAGATCCTGTGAAGAAATTTTTATGTCTTTCAAAAGACCTGCTCATAAGCAACACTTCTGAAAGAAGCATAAAAAACAAATGAATCGGATTAAGATTTATCCCCAAATATATTTGGGAAAAAATCATGCCTATAATAATTAAGCCATATAATATATATTGTTTTCTTATGCTAATACATACCGATAGAAGAGCTATTAAAGTTGAAATTGGAATAGCAAAAAGTAGCGTGGAGAGAGTATATCCGCTTTTTTCTATTGTTATAGCATAAAGAGGATATATTCTACCGAATCGCCTGCCCAAAAGTTCCGATATATGATTTAGAGTCAACCTGAAACCGTTTGTCATGTCTGTGTGGAGTATTAATATGAAAAGTAAAAGCCATATAAAGACGATTATATAGCCCCACAAAGGTTTTTTGCTTTGAATTATTGCCATGAATACCAGGCACGATATGAACCCAGCAATTATAATAGGAGCTAGAGAAATTTCTGGTAACAAATTGCCAAAAATAGTCAGACCTAAGCCTATGAAAAGAATAAACGATATAGCTGTGCTTTCCAAAAGAGACCATCTTGTATTTTTTTGTTCGAAATCCTCAGGTTTTGTTCGAAATTGCAGAGATTTTGTTTTAGTCATCTTACTTCCTTTAAATCATAAGTTCTGATAATTCTTCACGATAACTTTCTGGTGTGCAGTAGATTAAATCTATGTTATCTATCATTTCTTCTCCCGTTTTCGCTTCCTGGCATATTATCCCCGTAAACAAGGTATTTGACCCAAAGTCAGATATGAAATTAGGTTCTTCTTGACTTATGTATATCAAATGCTGATATTCTCCAAGTGCGCCAGTTTCACGCATGATGTTAAGGCTATCGGTTTCACGCTTTGTAAATACGACTTTTAACTGTTTCTCTATCAAGCCTGTAAGATCATCAAAATTATCGATTGCCATATGGAAAAAATCATTTTTACCATCATCTCGCCATGCTATAGTAAAATTAATTTCTTCTTCCGCCATCTGCTGACATATAGACAAAGTAATTTCCATAAGAGCATCTGCGATGCTCGAAGAAGGCCTGGTAGATCCTGTAAACCCAGTTTCAAGCAAAACCAGAAATGAGTGATTCACAGGTAGTGATGCCTCCTTTATTAGTATGTCGTCAAACTTACTCGATAGTTTCCAATGAATCCGATGAAGACTATCTCCTGGTCTGTATTCACGAATAGCAAATGTCTCACTAGGATCTGAACCTGCTTTGGATTGAGAATATTCATCCGCATCAACGTCTTTAACTAAATTTGTTGCAACAGAGAGATTCGTAGCAAAAGTATCTGGTAATACGAAGGCTTCTGCATTGCTTTCCGTAGGAATCTTAACTTTCGATAGTCCAAAAATATCGTATATCAGTAAATCCTTTATTTCTAAATTTAAAAATCCACAGTAAAGACTTCTAACATAAATAGGTATCTTCATCTCAGGACCCGAGTTTAGAGCAAAGAGAACTTCCTCCTCTGTAGACTCACCTGTAAGTGTATTATTCAATCGTATAATACAAACTACTGGTGCGAGAGGCGGAAATTTTCGTTTTAGGACTTGAATTAAAAGTTCAAACTCACTTCCCTTCGACAATGTATTGACAGGAATTTCTATACCTGTTTCTACTCGTCTCGCAAAAATCTTGTTAAAAATAATAGCAAGCAGAGGAAAAATAATAACCAATAACAAAAGTGTTACACTAATTTCTTCTCCTGAAAAAAATGCTATTCCAATAGCTATTAATATTGATAACATCCATATTAGCCTTGCTTTAATCATCTAACTTATTCCTTATCATCTCTCTACTAATCACTTTTAAATTAGTTATTCTAATATCAGTTAGGAAGGTTTCCCGTTATAGTAAAGTGCATTCTACATATATCACCATCTTGCGGATACTCATTAGAAAGACCTCTTATGCCTCTTCCGTTAAGGGTAAGAACCCAGCCAGATTTGGATGTTAAATCCTTCTCTCCCAGGCTATTAATATTGTAATCCCCGTGCCAAATCTGTGCGCCCCCAGCTTCTTCCAAGCGTTTTCTTTCTCCTGGTGGAATCATATCTGGATTCCAATTTCTCATCATGTTAGTTTTAATAATGGCAGCCAAATACATAGCATAATTAGACTGACCACGATATGACACCTTGTAGCCATGTTGTTGAAGAAATTCTATAACAGCATAAGAGAGAGGTTGATCCTCATATATGTTCACATATCCTGCCGCTAACTGAGGCATTCCTATTGATGAAGCATCCACTGATATATAAATACTTCCGATTGGCTTATCCGAAGCCTCCTTCGGTATATAATAAACTTCATATTTATAATGTATTTCATATAACTCATCGGTAACTATCACAAGGTCTATTGTATTTAACCCTTCGGCAAGTTGTATTGAATAACAAAATAGTCCCAATACATTTTCTCTCATTATTACTCGCGTCTTATCATTTACTGAACTTGTATGATATACCTTTACCTTATGTTCTGCTACCTTATATGATTTCCCGTCGCTATCAACAGTATATGGAGAGAGCTTAAAATCAAGATACTGATTGTGCGTAATCGTTCTAGCACGTAAGTTCGCATTTGGATATGTATGCGAAGTTACATATTCTGGAGTTTCTCCACCCTGCCCTACTAATATCTGGTACTGGGCTGTCTTAAATTCAGTAGCGTTGTTCTTTTCATTTACTCCTCTTGCAACAATTGTAATCGTGCGAAGACCTAAAGGCAGATTATCTATAACGACATTATCATGATCTCCTCCACTTAGAGAATGCACCAAAAGGTTTCCTAAATAGATATCCATTCGGATTCCTTTAACCGGCTTTTTAGTCTTTAAATCCTCCACTCTTGTTGAAAAACTGATGCTCTTATCGTAATGAACATAGCCACTACCATTTCGATAATCTTTTTTTTCTAATTCTGGACTGTATACCTTTATTTTTGTTTCACTGTATATTACATTTTTTACTAGTTCTGTTTCTTTCCACCCCTGGTGAGTGGCAACAAAACGAATCTTATTTACACCCTTGGATAGGCGTGTTTTTAAGTGATTTTTTCCATCTATCGGAATGATGCGTTCTTTTCCATCAGGTTTAATTAAATAAGCCTGAACATGTGAATCGACAGGATTAGTTTTGACATTGAAAGATATGTCTGGATTGTCATATTCCAACTCTAAATCAGTTTCTATCAAAATTTCATCAGGATCACGCAAAACTACTACAGATGGTTCTGTAGTTCTTTCAAATGTCTTAGTTTTTCCGTTGGGTAATTTATAGGTTACTCGAACAGACAGCCAATTTTCACCTTTTTGTAGGTTAATCCATCCCTTATTAGACAATCCTCCATGATGAGGCGTGGGTTTCCCATTATTCAAAACCACTATTTTTGTCACTTTTAGTTCTGGAAAAGCGTGAGTAATCTTATAGAAACAACGAGGGTCATCAGGTCTATACGGATCCTTTAAATCCACTATATCAACATAAAAATAATTTACATCTGTAGGAAGTTCAAAACTTCCAGCACCTGGGGTGTTATTTAAATTATCGCCCTTTCCTGATGTATTGCCTGGATATTTACCGTCATTTTTAATAATTCCATCGCCCCTACTAGTATCTTCAGGGCTGCTCTCTCTTGGATTAGGATTATCTGCCTTGTTATCTTGACCTTCATTATTTTCTGGCTCTGGTTTAGAATCTTCTTTTTCCGCCTTATTTATATCAGTTTCCTGATTTAAAAGTTCCTGATTTACTTCAGTACTTGTCTTATTCGCCAGATTTATTCTGGGAATTTCCTGTTTATTTACAATAGGATTAGCGGGAGGGGCGGTCTCCTGCATCTTGAAGATGGAAAGACCGCCCATTAAAAGTACAATTATGAGAAAAAGGATTCCTATTTTTTTTCGCTTATTTTGCTGTGACCTTTTATCCAAAATTTACCTCCCACTAAGCACTAGTTTTTAGTCTTTTATTCTTCCTCTTGTTTTCTTCTCTTTAGCAAGAAATATAATAGTAACAAGATTGCAATACCAATTCCTGATATTATCAGTATAGGCTTGAGATTTTGTCCAGCCTTATCTAGTTTGGAGCTGGCACCTTTGTTTTTACTTGCAGACTCTATTACCTTTTGACCCTGGGCTGATTTCTCAGAAGATTTGATAGCCTTTCCAACAGCCTTATTACTCTTGCCTGTAAGTTTGGCATCATCTTTTCCGTTGGAAATATTCTCACCATTCATAGCCGAAGCACTAAGGTTAGGTCTTGTTGGTCTAGCCCTTAATCCTCCTGTATCCGTTCCAGATGGAAGAACGGGGTTAACGTTGCCTCCTGTATTAGGTTTTCCTGGGTTACTAGGCTCTGGGTTACTAGGCTCTGGAGTGTCCTTGCCTGGATTTGAGTCCAGCCATGCATAAGTCAATACATAAGTTGAGAATCTTCCAGTATCAATCGAAATTGTATCAGAATTTTCCTCCATATCTTTTAAGAGATATGATCCCATGCCATGAATATTCAACATGTAATATGTTCTTGTTGCAATCTGCTCATTTTCTGGCAGTTTCAATTCCAGCCTTATTGTCTTATTAGCGAAAAGGGCCTTTATTATGACAGGTTCAAAACCTTCCACTTCCTTTTCACACAATATATCAAGAACATAATCTGCTTCCTTAAGCTTATGTTCCTGTAAACCTGCTTCTAAGAATAATTTCTCTGTCTCAGGAACTTTGCTAATTTTCTTCACGATTATACGTATCTTAATCTTCTTGCCTTTTTCAACTGCCTTAAGCTCTTCCACATTAAGGGTTACTGTCTTAAGTATATCCTTCTTTTCTGTTTTTACTTTAACTTCTCCTACAGTTTCTATATCAATCATTTCTGGATCTGATACTACTTCGGATGCGGCAAGTTTACCCTTATCCGCTTGATCAAATAATTCGTAGCGAGCTTCTGCAGCTTCAAGATCTGAATAGTTTTTAACAGCAGGTCTTATCGAAGGATCAGCCTTGTTATACGCTTTTCTTGCTTTATCTATCTTATTCTTCGACTCCTCATTATAATCGACTTCTCCTATTGCTTTGATTAGCTTTTCAATCTCCTCTACAGTCGTAATATCTTCAGCCTTGAGTACTGTGACTGGGATTTTAACCTCTGGCCGAGGTAGCTTATCAAATGTGGATTGCGGTTTGGAATCTATATAATCATTAGGTGTTCCTTCGTTATAGAGGGCATATGGGAACGTTGCATCCACAGATGACTGATCTTGAGTCATAGCATCCTCTGAGAATTTAATATATTTAGTTACATCCTTTTCAACTCCATTTGCATATTTAGCAATAATTTTCATCCCTTTTGGATCGAAAGTATCTCCAGGATAATATACAGTCTTTTCTGGTTCCTTTTTAATCTCTAATTTTTCAATAGTAGGACCCATTGCTAGAATATATGCCTTATCGGTCTTCATATACAATGTTCCATCTTTATCTACCTGCAAGGAAGAAAGATTGTATTGAGAATGATCCCCTTTAGGAGTAAAGAGTACAGGTGCAGTCTTCAATCCACCTATTTCGCTATATATCACTGGTTCTGTGATACCTGGCTTGTCGACAAAATAGTAAGCACGCCCTGGATTTATATTTTCTGTTATATATACATATACAAACCCCGTTTCTTCTTTACCTGTTTGAGGATTTAAGATTGGTTTGTTTTCATATGCCGTACTAATCAAAGCACTGGCCTGAGGATATCCCTGAGTTAACATTTTGTATACGGTTTCTGATTTTTCAATATCCAAAACAAGAATTCCGTGTCCACCAAATGATTGGAATTGGGATTTCCCAGCTACTCCAATATAAGCCCTGCCGTTATATACTGCAGGAGTTGATGTGCTCATGCCACCGATTTTGCATTGTTTAAGATCATAGAAATGTCCCTTATCATCTATTTTAACTGAATAGAAAGAATCCTTTGTTGTGAAGCAGTAACGGTCTGTTTTCTTATCATAGGCAACGGAACTGCATGATTGAGCAGTTAGGATGTTACCCATAGTATCTAGAACACGTCCTGTACGTGCATCCACACATGTTAGATCATCATCACCTTGGCCTGTAAATACTACAAATCTATCATTTGCGTATACTCCAGCCCATCTGCTGCCGACATTTCTAGTATGTCTCCACACGACTTGTTTTTCTTCGTGAGTCTGTGTAGGATCTTCATCTGTAATAGATAGGCATACTACAGAAGCAGCCTTTCTCATCTGCTCCCAGCCGCCATATAAATATCCATTTGAAATATACCAAGGCATATAGGCTGCTCCGCCAATAGAATCCTTATATACCCAAAGAGAATCTAATACCATAACATCCTTATTGGTATATCCTTCATCCTTCTCAGTCTGAGGTCGAGGCGTAGCATTAAATGCCTGTATACAGTTAGTGCTAGGGACAAAAATCATCCCTTCTCCATATACAGGTGTAAGTCCTCCGCTTCCTACAATAATTCCTTCAGCTACAAGTTTTCCATTTATAGGATCTAGATATTGCAGTTTATTCCCATTAATAACTGCTACGTAGTTGTCCAAAACTATCGGCTGCCCTACATGTGACATATTACTGCTTTTATATGCCCACTTAAGTTGAGTAGTTTCTGCCGATGTAGGTGTCTTTTGCTTTGTTACACCCGCATTATCATCACCACGGAACTTATTCCATTCTACATCAAGTGTCGGATCGATATTTTCATTCTTTTTAGCTTCTTTCAAGCTAAGATCCATCTTATTGATGTTTTTATCAGCAGTGAACTCGTCGTGCAGGCTTATATAACCAGTTTTACTAAGGTCATATTTATATTTGGCACCATCTAGTAAAGAGTATGTTCCATCTTCTTTCGGCCAAAGTCTTGTGCCCATCTGATCATGAATTGCTAAAATGCCGTCTTCAGGTTGCAGATTGAAAGTCATATCAAAATTTTCAACTTTTTTAACTTTGAAACGGTATTCTTTTTCTGCCCCAGCTGGGCTCGTGGCTTTGATAACTATCTCTTCAGGTGCTTGGGTCCCATTTAACGCAACTGAAGTAGCTCTCTGGCTCGGATCTTTCTCAAAAGGTTCCGCTTTTTCACCATTTATAGTAATAGTATATGGCTCTTCGACATCTGGATCTGTAGTGCTTGGATTTTGTCGTGCTGTAACGAGCAAATTAGTCAGATCGCGCGGCACTATAATTTCATAGCCATCTGTTTTGTCGACGTCAAACTTAGGTTCACAGCTAGCAAGTAAACCATCATACATGAACGCTGGTGCTGGATCGTCGCTTAGGTGAATATCTCTTTCTATAGTTATCTTATATATTTCTTCTCTTGTTAAATTTCCATCTTTTCTTGATACAACCAAATCTACATTCTGGTTTCTTCCACTCTTTGCTAAAAAGTCGGCCAATACTTTTGCAGTGCCAGATTTGAGGATTACCGATTTAGGCTGATTATTCTGATGTGCGTAAGAAACTTGAGATTTGTAATTAGCTTTTATTTCTACATTCTCTTTGTCATCTTTCAGCACTACCTTAATTTTGCTTTTTGCCCTATTGGTATCAGCCATATAATCCGCAACTACAGTACTCAATTCGTGACTCAAAGAAGAATCAGATGCAGAAATAATTGGGTCATCACTTTGAGCACCAATAAGATCTATCGATTTAATGCGAGCAGTAGTATCTACATCAGCCTCTAGTGACAAATTCTCTTTTGCAACAAATGTACTTTTAGTCTTGAAGTGCTTTTTCTCTGTAAGCACATATTTATATTCCAAGTCCTTTGCTAAATGGAAGGTATATACCGTTAACTTAGGATCCTGCACATCCGTGATCACTGGCTGTACTTTAGATCCAGCACTATTTATCACTTCAAGTGTTGCCTTGCTTGGTACAGTAATTTTCACAGGTGTCTTCGGTACTAATTCTGGTTTTACTGTGTATACCTTTCCTTTGTCATCATAATTATTAATGACTTTTATCTTTATTGGGTCCTGAGTCTGATTGCCTGACTTCAGTGGAACAACAAAAGAATTGTCCTCTTCAATCAAATTATCATTTACATAAATCTTGTATCCATTTTCATATCTTCCAAAGGCTTTGGGTTGAATTTCTAAATTTTCATTGCCTTCCAAAACCTTGGCCGTATAGTTATATTTGTCCGAAGCAAAATCAGGCCTAAGTAGAGCAGCCCCTTGGCGTTCCAATACATCAAGACTTACAAGACTAGGTAGTCGCTTTAGATTTATTGTAAATTCTTGAGTATAAGTGATTTTCTTTTCAAGGTCTACTAATTCTACTACATATGGATTGCTTCGACCTGTACCATCTTTCGGAATAAAGTTATTTATCCACTTCTTCTTACCATATTTGTCAGCGAGGTTACATCTTTCTTCAAGTGGTTTTCCATCCTTAATAGAATCGTACTTAATTATAACTGATCCATTTTCACCGAATTTTTCTGCCGTTTCAGAAGGAGCAAATTCTAAAACCATATGATTATCTTGAGATGAATCCAACAAGTTAAAATCAAAATCTAGTCCTTCAATCGGATCATATTTTGCTAGGATATCATTCCAACTAGTCCCTATACTGATCCTGCTGAGCCAGTAATCATCCCCTGGAATATTTATTTTGAATATCTGTTCTTTTTCAGATTCCTCAACAGTAAACTTCCCTGTCGCTTTTTTGTGAAGTCTTGGTAAAGTCGCAACATACTTATGCTCTCCAGCCAAAAGTTGGATTGTTTCTCCATCCTTAGCCGTCACCTTTCCACCGTATATATTCGTAAAAGTAATACTTATTTCATCGGATGCATCATCATCTGTTTTAAGGCTTAATTTAACGGGATATTTAGTATTCTCGTCCTGTTTTTCAGCATCATCTATAGCCTTTTTCAGGTTATCATACAACTCTTTACATCTTGCATCATCGTTTACTATGCCTGCTAGTTCTTTAAGGATACCATCATATAAGTTCTTAGCAACTATGTACGCCTTAGCCTTTTCGGACTTTTCATATCTTATAAGTTGGCATGACAAATCTAATAGATGTGAGGAAACTTGAAGTTCCTTGTCTGAAGAACTTAGCAATAGCAAGTTTTCCTTTATTGGCTCTGGATTTACGTTTAGATCTCCAAGATCTAAAGATTTATTGGAAATTGCTTTATAAGCACCCTCAACTCCATTAATTGAGGTTACGTCTCCTGTATCAAGCCCCTTAAAATTGTTCTCGGTCTTGCCTAGAGCCGATGCGACGGTATCTCCTACACCGTACTTGATTTCTTCAGGCTTAACAATAATTTTATTGCCTGCTAAGGCCATAAAATAAAATGACCCCTCTCTTTCAGCTCCCTTATTTTCATTTTTCATAGGAGTTTGTTTAAATAGTGTTTCGGATAAACTAAAATTTGAATTTAAAGGCTTATTATCAGCCTTCGATTCAGCACTATCCGAGGGTTCTTCTCCCTTAGCTTGAGTAACTTCCTTCGTCTCACTTTGCACACTACCATTATCAGGCTTTTCTGTTTCTACAGCCAGTACGTTAGTCGGCATCATCTGCACGATCATAGTAAATGCAAGCAAGAAGGCAGCCGAAGCTCTCAGTAATTTTTTTACTGACATTCTCATGAATTTCTCCTTTCATAATAAAAATCCAATGTATGTAATATTAAATGTTCATTTAAAAAGTACCAATAAAATCAAGTCATTATATATATTTACGAGTCAGTTGGCATAATTTCAGGCGTCTTATTTTCTCTTATCAATTTTTCTATTATGCCATTTACATTAATGCCAGCAATCTTTGCCTTAGGGCTTAAAATTAATCTGTGAGAAGCTACGTCAGGGAAAATATCAACTATATCCTGTGGCACCAAATACGATCTTCCCGACACATAAGCTTTCGCTTTAGCCATACGAACAACCGCAATGGATCCTCGTGGCGATAGACCTAAAGAAATATCCTCAACTTCTCTAGTACTTTCCGACAATTTTGCAATATACACAAATAATTCATCTCTAACATTTACTGCTTCTACCTCTGCCCGCATTTTCTTAATATCTTCCATCGAAGCTACTTGATTCACACTATCTAGCGGCTGACTGATATTTCTATCTCTCAAAATATCTACATGGCTATCGAAATCTGGATAACCCATATGAAGTCTAATAGCGAAACGATCCAACTGAGATTGAGGCAAAAGTTGAGTACCTGCAGATCCGAAAGGGTTTTGAGTGGCTATGACAGTAAAGGGATCTGGAAGAGGTCTTGTGACTCCGTCCACAGTTACATTACCTTCCTCCATGACTTCTAATAGTGCACTCTGAGTTTTTGAGGACGTTCGGTTAATTTCATCCGCCAAAAGTAGGTTGCACATTACAACTCCAGGCTTATATACCAAATCACTAGCTCCTTTCTGATAAAAAGAGTACCCAATTATATCCGAAGGAGTGGTGTCAGGAGTACACTGAATTCGCTGATAATCCAGTCCCAAAGTTCGAGCGAAACTTAGTGCCAGAGTTGTTTTTCCAACTCCAGGTACGTCTTCCAACAAAACATGTCCGCCCGCCAATATAGCCATTAGAGTTTTCTCAATTACATCATCTTTTCCTATAATGACTTTCTTAACTTCTGCAATGATTTCCTCAGACTTATTTGCCATTTTCCACCTCTCTACTGCCCGGCTTTTCTCAGCCGCAATATTAGTTTTATAAATTAAAAACACCCTGCGTGCGGCAGAGTGTTTGATAAACATGAAGAAGGATGTAACCCGTCTTCCCACCGAAAACGCCATACAAGACCAGCTATGAAAAGTCAAGGTAAATTTCATGAGAAACTAGAATAGTTGATTCAGGTAAAAATACGCAACCTAAAAAGACCTCCAAAAGGAAGCCTC
>QWCE01002724.1_pt1 | contig 21195 bp, 19 predicted proteins | sample 1972531 | NCBI WGS metagenome assembly QWCE01 (sample SAMN09866716, study PRJNA288562) | Human gut metagenome isolate term4_stool, whole genome shotgun sequencing... | reverse complement strand
GCCGCGGGCTTTGGCATCACGGATGAGCGCCGCAGAGGTTGCCGTGCTGACATGGCAGATGTGCACCGGCACGTCATACGCCGCAGCCGCCGCAATTTCGCGCGCTGTGCCGCAGTCCTCCGCCGCCGCAGGTACACCGGGCAGATTGAGCTTTTCGGAAACTTCTCCCTCATGCATGACCCACTTTTTCGCGAGGAACAAATCTTCGCAGTGCGCCGTCACGCGCATGTGAAGCTTCGGCGCTTCGCACAATGCCTTTACAAGGCAGGCGGTATCGATGACCGGGCGACCGTCGTCGCTCAAAGCAATGGCGCCGGCATCGTGCAGCGCTTCTAAGTCGCACATCTCTTCGCCTTTCAGCCCCTTTGTAATCGCCGCCGCAACGTAAACATGCGCATCGGCAGTCTTTGCTTTGTCCAAAATATAGCGCACGGTTTCAGGCGTATCAACCGCCGGCTTCGTGTTCGGCATACACAAAAGGCTCGTCACGCCGCCCGCCGCAGCCGCACGGCAGCCCGTGTAAATATCTTCTTTATCGGTAAAGCCCGGGTCACGCAGATGCACATGCATATCCACAAAGCCCGGCACCGCCGTTAAACCTTTTGCTTCAATGACTTCGGCATCCGCATCGTACAGGTTTTCGGAAACCGCGCTGATGCGGTCCCCGGAGATCAAAATATTGCCGATATAATCCTCGCCGCGCGCGGGGTTCAAAATGCGCGCACCGCGGATCAGCAAGCGCTTTTGCTCTTGTTCCATTCGTCTCATTCCTTTCGGGTAAACAGCAGAAATTTCAGGATAGCCAGAAATTCTCGGCACAGGTTTTTCGGCAGACTTTTCAAATTGGTCTTCGCATGCAGCGGATACGGCGTAAGTCCCAACATTTTTGCCATGCGGCAGGCGCGCCACTGGTGGTAACTTTGCGTTGCAAGCAAAACGGTATCGGAAAAGCCATTTTCGCGCAGAATATCCCGCGCAAAACGCAGGTTTTCAAACGTCGTTTTGGAGTTTACTTCCGCAAAGATGCGCTTCGGCGCAACCCCGAACTTAATCAGCGCTTCCTTTGCGGCTTCGCCCTCGCTTTGCGGCTCGTCCTTGCCCTGCCCGCCGGTCGTGATACAAACGGCTTTCGGACAGGCTTTTAGATACGATGCTGCAGTATCCACACGATATTGAAACGCGCGACTGAGGTGCGCGGGGCAGGTTTTCGATGCCCCAACCACCCGTGCGCCAAGCACAATGACAACGCCGTTTTCGGGCAATTTTCTTCTTCGGTGCATAGTTTCTCCTTGTCGCATACTGAATAGCCAAAACACCTCATAATAATTATAAAGAATTCCCCCGAAAACCGCAAGGGCTTCGGGGGAAAAAGTTTACATGGTATGAAATCTCATTTAGGCCGCAGGCTCTGCGATTGTTTCGCCGCCGTTTGTGCCGGGATCCGGCTCTGCGGGCGTCTCTTCGCCGCCGGAGGGTTCGGAGGGAATCTCTTCGCCGCCGGAAGGCTCAGACGGTGTCTCGTCACCGCCCGCAGGTTCAGACGGCGTTTCGCCGCCGGAGGGTTCGGAGGGCACAGAAGGCTCTTCGTAGCCGGAATTATCGGAGCCGCCCGAATAGCTGTAATCGTTGCTGTCAGAGTAGCTGTAGTTGTTGCCGGAGCTGCTCTGGGTACCGCTTCCGCTGCTCGTGTACGAGGCTGCGGGGTCGCCCGGCATAGAAGCATATCTTGTGCGGTCCGCATCCGTAATGTTCGTATCGGTCTTCGAGAGCGTTTTGCCGTCCTTAACAGCCTGCATCAGCTCTTTTGCCTTATTTACGGTGTTATAATCCGGACGCATGACGTAGGCGTAATCGCTCATGGAGTACGGGATCTGCGAATCGCCCGTGCCGGTCACGCTGCATTGGACAACGTTCCAAGAGCCGTTATCGGAAAGCTGACGGCGCACGAGCGCCGCGATGTCGTCATACGGCACATCCATCTCGAAGCAGTCCTTGATGCTGTCCATAATGGAATTGTAGCGCACCAGAATATCCGGGGAAAGTGCCTTATCGATGATGGCGGAAATAACCTTCAGCTGGTTTTTACCGCGCTGAATATCGCCATCCACAAACGAATAGCGCTCGCGGGCAAAAGTCAGCGCCATTTTGCCGTCCATCTGCACCTTGCCCACCGGGTACGTGTAATTGCCCTTTGTAAACGCAACATCGTTATCGACCGTAATGCCGCCGAGCGCATCCACAATGCCGGTAAAGCCGGAGAAATTGAGGCGGAAGTAGTAATCGATATCCGTATCATACAGCATTTCGAGCGTGCCTATGGAAACGTTCACGCCGTAAATACCCGCATGTGTCAGCTTATCCGGGATGCCGCCCGAAACAGGCAGCGGCACATAGTAGTCGCGCGGGGTCGTCACAAGCAGAATCTGACGCGTTTCCGTATTGATTGTCGCCAAAATGTTTACGTCGCTGCGGCCGACCGTGTTAAGGCCCTGGCGCGTATCGCTGCCGCTGATATACAGGGTGTAAACACGATTTTCCACATCGCTGTTGCCGGTGCTCTGCGTCTTTTCCGCTTCGCTCTGTACCGCCGTTTCCACGTGCAGCACTTCAAGCTCGCGAATTTTGCTTTCTACATCGGCGTATTTATCGAGCTCCGTCACAACGTCGAGGTATGCAGTATTTAGGATGACCGCACCGCATTCTTTGTTGAGCAGGCCGTCGATGAGCTGTGTGATGCCAGCATACGTCTTCGTCGTCACTGCGCTGCCAAAGCGCTCCGTGATCTGGCTGACGGCGGAATCGGTGTTTTCGCGGTCAAGCGATTCCAAAATGCCGAACGTATAGCCCTTTGTGTCTTCCAACGCGGAAGCCGGGTCATCCGTGCGCACATAGACCGCTACGGGCGTATATTCCGTGCGCACCGCGCCAATCTCCGTCAGCGTGCCGGTCGCGACCGAAATGTAGTTGCTCGCAAGACCAAGCACCAGCGCCAGCACCAGAGAAAGCGACGCGCCGCAGATGAACTGACCTTTATTTCGGATGCTGCGCACCAACAAAACAGCAGAAGCCACCAAAAGGACAAGTGCAATACCGCCAAGGATCAGCAGCTTCGTCGGCACCATCTTGCTTTGCAGAAGGATCACCATAAACACGGCAAACACTGCCACCAAAAGGACAGAGATCACAATGCCCGGGATCCGTTCCTTCCATTTGCTCATATCGTGTACTCCTTTGATTTTGACGTTTCGGGAAAATTCGGCGCGCCGCGCATTCCGCGGCAGAGCCTTATCCGAGTTATTATATCGCTTTTACCCGTTGTGCGTCAACGGATTTGAACAAAAAGCCGTCAAAATCAGTAAAACGCCGACAAAACATCTGCATTTTTAGCTACAAGGCACTATTTTGACGAAGCCGTCCGCACTGCAAAAAGCTGCTGCGGGTGCACAGCCGCGTAAAAATCATTCAGGATAAATCCGGCAAAATCCGTCCCGCTCTGCGTGAGCGCGTCGGCGCAGTCGTTTAATATACCGGCCGGAGTGTAGTCCTGCCGCACAACGAGCACCGAAAGATCCGAAAGCGCACTGAGCGCCTCGGCATCGGCGGAAAGCAGCATCGGTGGGGAATCGAGCAAAACATAGTCAAAGCGTTCGTCCGCCCGCGCCGCCAAAAGCAGCTTTTTCAGCTTTTCGCTGTGCAAAAGGCGCTCCGGGTGCGCGGCAGGCGCGGTAAGGCCGAGCGAAATGCCGTATTTTTCCGAAAAAATAAGCGGCGGCTCCGCGTCTTTCTCTGCCTGCAAATACTGACCGATCCCGTTTTTAGCCGCCGCCTGCAGGCCGAAAATTTTGTGCAATGCCGGTTTTCTTAAATCGAGATCCAACAGCAGCACATGCCGCCCGCGCATGGAAAGCGCCAGCGCCAAATTCGCCGCTACGCTTGATTTTCCTTCGTTTTCTCCCGCGCCCGTGAGCAACAGCACTTTTTTGCCGTCCCGCCGCATGCGGTGCTCCAACGCCGCACAGAGATCCTGATACGCTTCCGTGTAGGTGTACCGCACAAAAGGGTCTGTCAGCAGCGCCGCAGCCTTGCGCTCCGCACCGCGGCTCTTTTTTACGAACAGCCGCTTTTCCTTGCGCTCGTGCCCGATGGTGCCCAGCACGCGCCCATCCAGCTTGTGCCGCGCGGCCTGCGGAGTTTGCACCGTATCGCGCCGCAGAAACAAAACCGATACAATCAGCGATGCAGCCAGCATCGCACCCACACAGGCCCGCATGCGGTACGGCTTTAAGTCCACCGGGTTTGAAGGGGCAAGCGGCACCTGCGGGTCGCGGATGACGCGCAGCTCGGCGTTTGAGAACAGCTCGTCCGTCAGGTCTGCGTGGTTTTCCAGCACATTTTTCAGCGATAAAAACGATTCGCGCGGGTTTTCCGCCGTCACCTGCACATTGATGAGATTCGTCTCCGGCAAAACGGAAGCCACAACGTCGCACTGCGCGGCCTCGCGGAACGTATCGCTTTGAAACACACTCGCAAACACCTGCGCCATGCGGGCTGTGAGATCTAAAGAGGTATACGCGCTCGTGCCGCCCTTTACATTTACCGCCACGGTCGCCGAAGCGGTATACACAGGGTGATACGTAAAAAGATGATACCCCTCCACGCACAGCCATGCCGTGAGCACCGCCAAAATCAGCACCCACAGATTATAGAGCAGCCCGCGCAGCACGCACACAGGGTGCAGGTCACCCCAAAAAAGGCGCTCGTCCTTCACGTTTTCCCCTCCTCCACGATCACCGTCAGGCAGGCGCGCACGGTCTCCGTTTCCGTCTCTGCCGCATACTGCACCGGGTAGCAGCCGGGCTTTGCGGTATCTATTTGCGTCACTGTCTGCTTTTTCACCTTTACCGCCGTGCCTGCATGGTCAAACACGCCCTCCAAATAATCCTTCGGCTCAAACTTTTCGCCTGCCTTCACATATACGATTCCCTGCTTCAGGCGAATTTCAAGACTGCTGTCGCTCAGCTGCATATAAAGCTGCATCTCGCTCTGTCCGCCGTAGGAATTCGTCACGGATACCGGCAGCGTGTACATGTCGTTTTCCACAAAAGCAATATCTTCGGTGAACAGTCGAATACGGTCGGAAACGTCGCCGTCCATTACGTCCTCCGCTGTGATCTGCGCCAAAAGCGCGGGCATCTCGCCCGTGCGGTAGGTCGACGGTACATTCAGCGCAAAGCGCGGCGGGTTGTAATCCGTATACCGCACCGTGCGTGTGAGCGTCGCCGCGTGGCAGTCCGCATCGAACACCACGTACTTTATGCGCCGACGGTCGCCGTCCAACAACGCGGACATACCCGCAATGCAGATCTCATCCGTCAGGTCTCCGTCATGTGCGTCTTCGGCATGCAGCCCCGCGCAATACGCGCTTTCCGGCGCGGTGACGCTGAGCGCAAGTTCGCCGTCCGTTTCGTCCGTCAAAACGGGCATGGAGGTATCCTGCGCCTGTACGCGCGGCACGGCAACCCACAGGTAAAACGTCAGTGCGGCGCAGAACAGCACTGCCATTACCATTTGAAATACCCTCATGCGATTCTCTCCTTTCCGGCTTCGCCGCTCAGAATTCTGCGTGGGTTTTCATGCAGCATCCGCTCGGCATACGCAGCACCGAAGTGCTCCGTGAGCCACGCATTCACGTCCTCCAAAATCGGTCTGCGGTACGCGGTCCCGTGCCCGTCGCTCGCCACGCAAAAAGCCAGATCGCGCTCCAGCAGCACCCGCGCGGTCTCTGCCGCCCTGCGCCCGAAAGCGCCGAAAATACCGCTGCGCGTCACCTGCAGCGCGGCCCCCCGCTCTGTCCACAGCTCCGCGCGCCAAGGTTCGTTTTGCAAAATGACGTACCGCTCCGGGTGTGCGATGAGCGGCACATACCCATATTTTCGTATATGCTCAGTCGCCGCCGCGCACCATTCCGACGAGTCGAGCGGGTCAAACTCCACCAAAAGAAACCGGCTTTCGCCGAGCGGCTGCACGTCGCCGCTTTGCAGACGGTCAAGCAGCGTGCCATCCGCCATCATTTCCATGCCGAAAAAGAGCTTTACGGGCAGACTTTCCCGCGCAGCCGCCGCTTTTAGACGCTCAAATTTTCCTAAATACTGCGTCTTCGTCACCCCCGCCCCGTGCGGCGTGACGGCTAACGCTTTCGTGCCATGCTCTGATGCCATACGCAGCATCATGAGAGACGCTTCAAGCGTTTCCGCGCCGTCATCCACGCCGGGCAGCACATGCGCATGCAGGTCGATATAGCTCATACCGTCTCCTCCCGTGTGCGGTGCGCGCCGTAATGGCCGTAGCAGTAATGCCCGTAGCGACCGTATTTGCCGTATCCGTAGCCATAACCGTACTTGCCGTAACCGTAGCCCGAAAGCCCTGTCTGTACGCCGTTCAGCACGCAGCCCGCAACGGTCACATCGCAGCTTAGGAGCTTTTCGATGCCCGCTTTGATCTTTGTCCGCGATGCGCGATCCTGCTCGATGACGTACACCGCTGCGTCACAGCTTTCCGCCGCGGGCAGAATTTCCGCAAAGCGCGCGCTTTCCGGGGCAATGAGCAAAACGCAGTCCGCGTCTTCGCGCAGAGAAGCAATCGCGCCGCGCAGATTTTCGCCAACAGCGAGCACCTCGCGCGGTGAAAGCCCGCAGCTGCACGCGGCGTGGCGATACGGCTCTGCACCGCGCCGATGCAGCACCTCCTGTACCGGGCAGTGCCCAAAAAGACACGCTTCCAGTCCCGGCGAGCGTTTATCCATGCCGCGCTTTAAATCTAAATCGATCAGTACCACGCTTTTGCCCATTTCGCCCAGCACATGCGCGGCAGTCATCGCCGTGGTGCGCACGCCTTCCCCGGGCAACGTACCGCAAAACAGCAGCACCTTGTCACCCGATGCCGCCATGCGACGTTCAAGGCGCATGGCAAGCCCGCGCGCAGCCTCGCGGTAATGCTCCGGCACATGCGGGTTCGTAAGGGTGAGCGTTTCGCGCCTACTCTTGCTTCGCTTTTTAAAAACGACCTTCGGCAGCGTGCCGAGACACAAAAGATGCAGCTTAGATGCAATCTCCTCCTCGCGCCGCACGGTGCGCCGTGTGCAGCCGTACAGCAGGATCAGTCCTGCGCCAAAAAGCAGGCCGTACGCCGCGCCCGTCAACGCCGCACGTTTGCCGTCGAATATATTATACGGCGTGGTCGGCAGGCTTGGGGCGCTCAGCATATGGAGCTTAATGTCGCCCAGCACGTAGCGTGCGGCCTCCGGGTAACAATCCATAGCGGCGTTCAAGACATTCAACGTGCTTTCGGCATTCGCGCCCGTCGCGGTCAGCGTGAACAGGTTGGAATCCTCCACTGCGCTCGCCGAAAGCGAAGCTGTAATAGAATCCGTGCCGAGCGCCTGCTTGATGCCATCCGTTAAGAGCTCGCTTTCGAGTATGTACGGAAACGTGCGCGCGAGCTGCGAAGCCGTGGCGGTGTTGTAATAAAACCCGTAGCTGAACCCGCCGCTTTCCCCGCTGCCGGTGGCGACCGTGAACGAAGCCGCCGCGCGGTACAGCGGGCGATACGCGCGCTTTGCCGTGTACCACGAACCCGCGGCGCACAGTACCGTGAGCAAAAGGCACGCCCACCACAGCTTTTTCACACCGCGCAGCACATCGTGCAAAAGCGTGATGATGTCGATGGGCTCCGGCACCGCTTGCTTTTCCTTTCGCGTCTCCTCCATATGGACCTCCGAATGCTTCATTTTTCATATACTGTAACGTTTTAAATGCCTGTCTGCGAATTTCACGGGCATTATAGCATTTTGCACCCGATTTCTCAAGCATTTTCGGGATATTGTATATATACAAATATCGCAAATTCCGTTAAAAAATGAAAAAAAGCGACGCCTCAAGCAAGGCGCCGCCAATAATCGACAAATTAAATTTCTATTTTAGTTTCAATCAGCCTTCCGGCTCCAGCACGCCGTACTTGCCGTCGCGGCGCTTATACACCACGTCAATCTCGCCGGTGTCGCCGTCACGGTACATGAAGAACGTGTGGCCCAGCATTTCCATCTGCAAAATGGCTTCTTCCACCGTCATGACCTTCACATAGAACGTCTTGCGCTTTACGATTTCCGGCTCGTCTTCCTCGTCCGGCGTATCGTAGTACGTATCCGGCAGCTCCACGGGCTGCATCTTCTGTGCGCGCTCAAGGCGCTTTTTATTTCTACGGATCTGGTTGCCCAGTGCCGCCACAACATCATCCAACGCTTCGTTCATTTCCGGCGCAGTGGCTTCTGCACGGTACAGCATGCCGCGCTGCTTAATCATAATCTCCACGGTCTGGCGATTCTTTTCCAGCGTTACGGTTACGGTAGCATCCGCGTCTTCATCAAAGATGCGGTCAAACTTAGAGAGCTTGCGCTGCACCAGTACCTTAAAATTCTCTCTCAGGTTCACTTTTCTGCCAACGATCTTGATGTTCATACGTCTACCGGTTTTTCCCGCAAAAAGCACAAAGGGATGTGCTTTTTTCATCTACGGAAAAAACACATCCTTTCTGAAAGACTCGGCTTTCATTATTCAGCTTACGGCTTCTGCCGTTCTCTGTACCTACAGTATAAATCATTTGAACAAAAATTGCAATAGAAAAATAAAATTTTCAAGATTTATAAACAATTTGTTTGCGATTTAAATTTCTCATAAAACAAAAAGCGCCGTTCCGAAGAACAGCGCCGTTTCTGCTTTACTTTAGTTGTTGCGCGGGCCCTTGCGGGAATAACCGCCGCCGCGCTTATTTTCCGCACGCTTGAGGTCCGAGATCTTCTCATCGCTCATCTGCTTAAAGCGGGACATCATATCTTCAAAAGAGCCGGAGTTTTCGCGCGCGCGCCACTCATAATCGCCCGGTCTTGCGGGGCTCTGCACCGGGGCAGAAGCTTCGCGGCGGTGATAGTTGTTCTGGCGCGGGGGTCTGCCGTTCTCATCGCGGCGGCGCGGGGGGCGCTGCTGCTGCGCGTTTTCGTCTGCCTTTTTCATGGAAAGGCTGATCTTGCCGTCTTCATTGATGCCGATGATCTTGACCTTCACGGTCTGGCCTTCCGTGACGAAATCGCGAATCTCCTTTACGAAGACCGGGGCAACCTCTGAAATGTGCACCATACCGGTCTTGCCGTTACCGAGATCGACGAATGCGCCGAACTTTGTGATGCCCGTTACCTTGCCCTCAAAAATTGCTCCGACCTCAAGCTTTGTTTCCTGCATACCCTCTAATTTTCCTCCGGGATTTCAAATTTGTTAGTTGTTGCCGCCTACATTGTAGAACACACGCTCGCCGGGCTTTACATAGTCCAGTTCGCGGCGTGCCACCTTCTCCGCATAGTCTGTGTTGTCTGCGTTCTCTTCATTCAGGTCATAGCGCAGCTCGTCATTGACGACCTGCTGTTCCTTAAGCTCGTTTTTCAACTGCTGCAGTTCGTCCTTTTTCTGGCTGATGGAGATCTGCTGCCCGACGAGCATAGTGACCATGAAGCACGCAAAACAGAACACGGCGACCTTTAAAAGGAGGCTGCCCTTATAGCGTTTAATCTTGACTTCTTCCATGGGATTCCTCCCCTTTCCTTATACCGAGCGTTCGGCTGCTTTTCTTGTTCCATTATATAATGATGCGCCGTCATTATTCAAGTCCTTTTTTCGCTTTTTTTCGATTTGTTCAGAAATGATTTGTGTTTTTTCCCGCTTTTTAGCAATGCTTCCACCTTTTTCCGCCGTCCTTGCGCGTATTTTGAAAAAATTCGGTTTCTAAAGCCGTGCAAGCGGCGCTCTGCATACGGTAAAAAGCGGCAAATGCCGTGCGTCACCGTGACCTGCACGCATAAAAAGCCGATGACTTCGCAGGCGATCTGAAAAAAGCGCGCGTGCCCGGCACTGACCGCAAGGGACAGCAAAAACGTGACGACGGCGGCAAAAAGACAAAACAGCACATCCGTAACCGCTGCCGTGATTTTGCCGAGAGAGAACAGCAGGCGCAAAAACTCCAGCACGGCAAATGCAACCCCCAGAAGGACGCCGCACACAAGGCACAGCAACAGCGTTTCTGCCGGAATGCCGCTCATTTTAAAAGCCTTTTCAAAACGCCCGTCGGGCGCACGCCGTCTGTGTACGAAAGCGCCAGCACGCGGCCCTTTACGAGCAGCTCGCCTGTTTCGGCGCTCATGTTTTCAATGTACAGCCCTTCGCCCTTAATGTGCAACCTTCCATCTGCCGTCTGCACCGTGATGAGCGTCTCGCTGAAAAAATCCACGCGCGTAACGCCGCTTGCCGTAAGACGCGAGCGGTTTTCAATGTGCAAAGAATGTGCTTTTGCGCTTGCCGTCTGTGCCACTGTATCACCGATCCTCTTTTATGCTGTATCGCCTATTTATATGCAGCTATTTTCGGAAAAAGACCGAACAAGCAGCGAATATTTATGCACAAGAGCAGCTCAGCATGTTAAAAGCACAGTCAAAAAAACTTACTTTTCTTCGATGATCTCGTACATCATAGCCGCTTCGTCTTTTTTTGCATATTCATTCACGGAAACGACGCGGGCCTTCACGGTGCGCGCGCCGAGCGTGAGCTCGATGACATCGTTCACCTTCACATCGTAGGAAGCGCGGGCAATCTTGCCGTTGACGACGACTCGGCCGGCGTCGCAGGCTTCGTTTGCCACGGTACGGCGCTTGATAATGCGGGAAACCTTCAAGTATTTATCCAGTCTCATGTTCAAACTCCTTTTCTTGAATACATGGAGGCATAAAGCTGCCTATAACAGAAGAACGGACCCACTTCGGGATCCGTTCCATCACAAATTATTTGCCAAAATTACTTATTGACAGATTCCTTCAGGGCCTTGCCGGCCTTGAATGCCGGAGCCTTGGAAGCCGGGATCACGATCTCAGCGCTCGTTCTCGGGTCACGGCCAACGCGCTCGCCTCTCTCGCGAACTTCAAAGGTGCCGAAACCTGCGATCTGAACCTTCTCGCCGCCTGCGAGGGACTCTGTGATGGAAGCGATAACAGCGGAAACAGCGTTTTCCGCGTCTTTCTTGGAAATGGTAGCCTTTTCTGCAACAGCAGCAATGAGTTCTGTTTTATTCATTATGAATAACCTCCAAATTTTTAGATTTATCTTCATCACCCACGACGCGAACCATCGCCGGAGCGTGAATTGCTTTATTCTTCTGCGCCGAACTGCTCAATATAGGCGCGGCAGGCTTCAGACAGCGCCTGCTCTGCATCTACGCCGAAACGGCGTGCGAGCTCCGTTAAATTGAAAAGCGCTTTGCCAATCGATTCCGCGCCGTTTTCTTCGGTTGCACCGCTTACAGCTTTGCAAACGCTTTCGCGCAGGTCATCGGTCGTGCCGTTATCCGCGCCCATTTTCGCCGCCTTTTTCAGTACCTTCTGGGTACGCATCAAAGCGGGCATGGCGGGCGTTACGCTTTCAAGCACCTCGCGGTTGGACTTCTGTTTTTTCGTCTCGCGCTTAATCTGATCCCAGTTTGTCAGCACCTGCTCGGTCGTGTCCGCCGTCACATCGGCAAACACATGCGGGTGACGCTGCACCATTTTGGCAGCAACGTCGCTGATCACATCGTCAAGGTCGAACCGACCGGCTTCACGCTCGAGCTCACTGTGGAACGCCACCTGAAAAAGCACATCCCCAAGCTCCTCGCGCAGCAGCACAGGGTCTTCCGTATCGATGGCTTCTATCGCTTCGTAGCACTCCTCAAGAAAATCGCGGCGGATGCTCTTGTGATCCTGCTCGCGGTCCCACGGGCAGCCGTCCGGCGCACGCAGAATCGTGATGATCTCCTTGAGATCTTCCAGTGTATAACGGGATTTTCCTACATATTTCAACGCAGCTTTCATATTTTACCCTATCCCCCTGCTTTTTGCAAGTATTTTTCAAGTCTTTTTGTAATTTTTTCTCCGTTTGGCAGTGCTTTGATGTCTTCTTCACAGATCCCGCGTGCAATCAGCAGAAAAACAACATAGATAAGCGCCCCCAAAAACACCGCAGGCAGCGCGGAAAAACGCGATTCCGGCAGCACCGCACACCACGCTTTGTGTGTTAAGAGAGCCGCCACGCCACAGCAAACGGATGCCAGAAACGGCTTTTTAAAAGTGGAAAAGAAATCTATTTTCACGCCTGCAATACGCCGTATCGCAATGCACGCCAACACACTTGCGAGCGCATAGCACACGAGCGTGCCGACAGCGCCGCCAAGCACGTTCACACGCGGCACAGCGGCGAGCGTGTAATCGAGCACGGCTTTTACGAATAGCCCAATGAGCGTCAGCACCACGGGCAGCTCCACATGGCCCATCGCCTGCAAGATGCTGTTCAGCGGCCCGCACAGCGCCGCAAAAACGGACGCCGCGCCCAAGGCCGTCAGCACGCGTCCCACGATGACCGTGCCCGGCCGTGCACCGTAGATCAGCAGTGCGGCGGGCTGCGCCAAAACGGAAAGTCCCACCCCCATCGGCAGTGCCGTCAAAAACGTGATACGCAGCACCGCTTCCACGGTGCGCTTCAGTTTCTGCGAATCCCCCGTCTGGAATGCCCGTGTCACGCTCGGCAGCGCGCTGACCCCAAACGACTGCGTTACGCTTGGCACGAGCAAAAAGAGTGTCAGCGCCATATTGTAGCAGCCGAAAAGGTAGTTCGGCACGGTTTCCGGCGCGGCGAGATTCCCTTTGGGGATCGCGCCGGCGTACATGGAAAGCAACGCTGCGGGGTCTGTCTGCACGGCATAGGCGACACGCGTCTGCAAAAATGACGCATCAATGAGTCCGGAAAAGCTCATGGCAACTGCCCCAAGCGAAATGGGCAGTGCAGTGCGCAGCAATTTTCCGGCCCAAATACGCTTGCTTTTCGGCTTCGGCGCGCATTGCAGCATCGCTTTTGTGACGCCGTCCCTGCGACTTTGGAGGACAAGCGTCAAAAGCCCCAGCACCGCGCCGAGCGTCACGCCGAGGATTGCGGCAGCAGCACCTAAAGCGCAGACAAGCTGACAGCCATCTGCTTCACTTTTCACGGTACAGCCGAACACTGTGCCGCTCGCTTGCAGCTCCCGTGTGCCCATATGCATCACAAAAATCGCGCCGGAAAGCCCGAAAATAAGCTTGCCGAGCGATTCCGCAACCTGCGAACGCGCCGTAGGCAGCATATTGCGCAGACCCTCAAAATAACCGCGGTACACGGAGGAAATACTACACAGCGCGGCACACGGCGCAAGCGCCAACATGGAGAAAAGTGCGCCGGGGCTTTGCACCAAGCGCGTATAAAGCGGTGCAAAACTTGCCATCAGCAGAGCACAGAGAACGCCGATGACCGAAAACACCGGCAGCGCCGCCGCTTTGATTTGCCGCACGTCACGAAAATGTCCTAAGGCGTCCTCCGCCGCAGTCAGCCGCGCCACTGCCACGGGAAAACCGACGGTGGAAAGGCTGAACAGCACGTTAAAAAAACTGTACGCCGTGCTGAAATATCCCATACCGTCTTCCGTGATGATACTCGATAACGGGATTTTAAACAACGCCCCAATGGCCTTCACCAGAAGAACGCCGAACATTAAAATGAACGCGCCGTGCAGAAATCCCTGCTGTACGCGCGCCGCGGGCCGTTTTTGCTCCATAAAACCCTTCCGTTTCAAAAAAGTTTCTCGGCGAAAGAAAAGGAAAGAGGGGGCACCTCTTTCCTTCTGGTTTTACGTCCTTGCAGGCCGGACCCGCGTTTTCAATTATTCCTCGGTCTTGACTTCCTCGGTCGGCTCAGCCGTCTTCTCTGTCTCGATTGTGACTTCCGTCGTCTCCGGCTCTGCGGGGGCTTCGGCCTTCTCGACTGCTTCGGCAGCTTCTTCCGGCTCTGCCGGTGCGTTCTCCAGCTTTGCGCCGCAGTGGCTGCAGAACATGGAATCCGATGGCATTTTCTTGCCACATGCCGGGCAAGTCACTTTATTCTGCATGGAAGCGTACTGTGCGGAAACCGCGGAAAGCTGTGCATACAGATCATCGATACCGGCGATCTGGTCTGCAAGCTCGGCTTCGTCTGCGGAACCGGCCTTCTTAGCCTCGTAAATGAAGCGGCCAAGCTCCTGATAGCGCTTCGTAATCTCGCCGTTCAGCTCGGACATATTGATGCGCAGCTTGGACATATCCACAAACTGGCCTGCCATTTTGCCTACGGTCTGTGCAGCGGATTTTGCGTTGACAACAACATCATCAAAAATTCCCATAACAAATTCTCCTTTTGTGGTTTGGAAACGGAACCTTAAGAAGCACACCGTTTCATGTACCTTTCTTTAGTCCCATTATAGCGCAATTTGTGTCAAAAAGCAAATGACAAACCGGCAATTTTGTAAACAAAGGTTAATTTTTTCCTGACAATAACCTTAATTCGTACCGTTTTCTACTTTCGGACCCAAAAATTCACGCAGCATGGAGTTTGCAGGCACCAGCTCGGCATCAATGGGCTCAAAGCGCATCAGACGGGCATCTAAATCGCGCGCCTTACGGTAACACGGGTTATCCTCCGGGATCTCGCGCAGAAGCGGAATGACAAGCCTGCGCAGCACACACGGTTCATAGATATGAATGGAGTTCACCGTGTAGTCCGCGGAAAGGCGGTACGGGCGGATGTATTTATCTTCGCCCGCCACCACATTATCCCACATGGCGATGGTGCGCTCCGGCATGGTATCGCGGGAACGGATATCACGCGAGATGCGGCGCACAAGGCGAATATCCATCGGCGAAATGACCTCGCCGTTGATATCCTTGATCTGCTGCTTCACGCTGACATACAGCTTTATGGTGCTGCCCTCCGGCAGACCACGCGTAAAAATGGGGTTCAGCGCGTGCAGACCCTCCATGATAACGAACCCGTGGTCGCTGACATCGAGCTTTCTTGCCGCAAGCGTTCGGGTCTTCGTTGTAAAATCGTACTCCGGCAAAAGGCAGGAGCCGCTGTGAATGACGGAATTCAAACAATCCTGAATAAGCGCAATGTCGAGCGCGTCCACGGTCTCATAGTCCTTTTCGCCGTTCGGCAGCACGGGCGTTTCGTCCGGGCCAAGGTAAAAATCGTCAAGCGAGACAATCTCGGCGTGCACACCGAGCTTGCCGAGCTCGCGCTGCAATAAATGCGCCGTGGTCGTCTTGCCGCTGGAGGACGGCCCCGCCAGCATGCACACCTTCGCGGTTTTGTAATGCGTCACAATGTTGCGCGCAATGTTTTCGATGTGCTCGTGATAGGAATCCTCCACCTCATCGATCATGACCTGCGGGTTCAAAAGCGCCGCGTCGTTAATCTGCTCTAAGTGATTGATATATTTAATGTAACCGCTTGCGAAATTGCTCATATTGCTTCGCGATGCCCTCCTTTCGTTCGAGAATCTCCGGGTAACGGCTGATATATTCATACGAATATTTGAAGTTAAAAATTCGTGAAAGATCTTCGGAATACGGGTTCTTAAGCTTCGTCACGCCGCCTGCGCCGCACGCCAGCACCGTTTCGGTCTCATCCATCGTGAAAATATTATATGCACACTCGGTGCCCGGCTTTGCCCAGCCCGTATTCTCCAAATTGCCCGCCATGCGGCTTTGGCGATAGAGATAATACGGCTCAAGCCCCCGCTCTGTCAGCCGCTTTTCGGCATAAGCCATCATGCGGTCGGCAAGCGCGGCATCGGCGTGGGCCTTGTTGATCTCGCCGCTCTGCGTGATGAACGAGGAGCGCTTCAATGCGAGCGCGTGCACCGTCACGTTCTCAGGGTCAAGCGCAATGACCTTTTCGATTGTGTCACAGAACGTCTCATACGTGTCACCCGGCAAGCCGACAATGAGGTCCATATTGATATTCGTAAAGCCCGCTTCCCGCGCGAGGTGAAACGCATCCACAGTCTGCTGCGCCGTGTGGCGGCGGCCGATGTTTTCGAGCACGTTGTCCTGCAAGGTTTGCGGGTTGATGCTGATACGCGAAACGCCGCTTTTAAGCAGCGCATCCAGCTTTGCACGGTCAATGGTATCCGGGCGGCCGGCCTCTACCGTAAGTTCCTCGCACTGCGACATGTCGAACGAATCTTTCACAACGCGGATCATCTCGGAAAGCTGCTCTGCGGAGAACGTCGTGGGTGTGCCGCCCCCGACATACACAGCGCGCAGGTTTAAGCCCAAAGCATCGGCGACTTTCGCCGTCTCTTTCAGCTCTTCCAAAAGCAGGCGGTGATATTCCGGGATCTGTTTCTTGGCCTTTTCCACGCTCTGCGAAACGAATGAGCAGTACGCGCAGCGCGTGGGGCAGAACGGCACGGAAATGTACAAAGAGTAGTCGTTTTCACGCACTTTATCCGTAATGGGCTTTTGTGCGCGCAGGGTGCGCACCGCAAGTGCCGTTTTTTCGTTTGAGACGAAATATTTTTCGCGGAACAGCCTTGCCGCTTCCGCTTCGCCGTGCTGTTCGGTCAGCTGGCGCAGAAGCTTAATGGGGTGAATGCCCGTCAGCATGCCCCAGCGCGGCATTTTGCCCGTGTGGGCGCAAAATGCATTAAATAATAAAGACACCATGCCGTATTCGGTCTCTGCGCCTACTTTTGCTTTGCGCTCCGTTTTGCCGTCTGCGTCTTCAATGCGCACGATATATTTGCCGTTTTCTTCGGCGGTGTACACCGTGCGGTTTTCGTCGCTCGGCATAAATTCGTGCTGTACCGTGACTTTGTCAAACGGGTAAAACACGCGGCAGAGATTTTCCGCCTCATAATGATAAGGGTGATCGATAATATATAAAACCATACATTTTCCTTTATAAATACGGATTTCGGCGCTTTTCGTCTTCCAGCGTCGTCACGGGGCCGTGGCCGCCGCAGATATCGGGATTTCCGGGCAGCGCCGCAAGCTTTTTCAGAGACTCGCGCAGCTCGGCACTGTTGCCGGTTGGCAGATCGCACCGCCCGACGGAGTAGCCCATCAGCGTATCGCCCGTAAACACGGCGTCCGGCGTAATGTAGCTCACGCCGCCCGCGGTGTGGCCGGGCGTGTGCAGCACCGTGACCGGCACTTCGCCGATCTGAAATGTTTCACCGTCTTTGAAAGCCTCGTGCACCTTGCAGGTGATGGACTCGTACATCATGAGAAGCGAGCCGTTTTGCTTATCGTCCGCTGCAAACGCCGCTTCCGTCTCATAGGCGCACACCGGCACACCGAGCATCTCGTGCAGGCGGTCAGCCTCCCAAATGTGGTCAAAATGGCCGTGTGTCAGCAAAATCCTCTGCACCGTATATTTTTTGATTTCATTTAACAGTACGTCGTTCAAAAAGCCGGGGTCAACGACCGCCGCCTGATTCGTTTTTTCGTCGATGAGCAGGTAGCAATTTTCCGAAATAGGCCCGCCCGTTATACATTTATATTTCATATCTTTGTTTACCTTTAGCTGCGGTCAATAGAGATTACGCCCTTAATCTTCTGCAAGCGGTCAATAACAGTCTGCAGGTGCGAAAGGCCGTTGATGGTAATCGTTGCCGAAATGACGGCATTCTCCGAGTTTTTGACCTCGCGGGAGTTGAGCGAGTGAATGAAAATGTGCATGTTGAAAAGCTGCTGGGTCACGTCTGCGAGCAGGCCGGAACGGTCGGTTGCCACAATATGCAGCGTAGACTTGAACTCTTCCTTGACTTCACCCGCCCAGTACGCACGCACCCAGCGCTCCGGCTCCGGCGCCTGCGAGAAATCCTTCGGCACGTTCGAGCAGCTGCGTTTGTGGATGGAAACGCCGAAACCGCGCGTGATGAAGCCGACGATCTCATCGCCCGGCAGCGGGTTGCAGCAGCGGGAGAACTTGATGAGACAGTTGTCCATACCCTCTACGAGCACGCCGCCTGCCGCTTTCTTGTTGAGGTTCGGTGGCGGGGCCTGCTGCGCAATCTCCTGCTGCGGTTCGGGTGCAGGCTTGTGGGTCTTCTGGTATTCCTCTTTTACGCGCGGCAGGAGCTTCCAAAGCTGAATGCCGCCGTAGCCGATGGCCGCGTAAAAATCATCGGGCGTGACGCAGCTGTGGCGGCGGCCGGCGCTTTCCAGCATGAACTGCATCAGATCGTCGCTCATCACGATGCCGTTGCGCTTAAATTCGCGCTCCAGCTCTGCCTTGCCCTCTACGATGTTCTCATCGCGCTTTTCTTTCTTGAACCACGCGCGGATCTTATTGCGCGCTTCGCTTGTACGCACGATGGAAAGCCAATCGCGGTTCGGGCCGCGACCGACCTCCTTCGTCGTCAAAATCTCAATGATCTCGCCCGTTTTTACCTTGTAATCGAGCGGCACGATCTTCTGGTCAACCTTTGCACCAATCATGCGGTTGCCGACGGCGGAATGAATGGCATACGCAAAATCGATAACCGTAGAGCCCATCGGCAGGTTGATAACGTCACCTTTCGGGGTGAAGACGAACACCTCTTCCGGCGCAAGATCGGTCTTGATGGAGCGCACAAGGTCCGTGATATCTTCACTTTCGGACTGGTTATCGAGCATGTTGCGGATCCACTGCAAGCGGCCCTCCAGCGAGTCGGGCTTTTCGTTGCCGCTCGTCATGCCGAGCTTATACTTCCAGTGCGCCGCGATGCCGTATTCTGCCGTGTGGTGCATTTCCCACGTGCGAATCTGCACCTCGAACGGGATGCCCTCTTTGCTGATGACCGTCGTGTGCAAGGACTGGTACATGTTCTGCTTCGGCGTGGAAATGTAGTCCTTAAAGCGGTTCGGCAGCGGGGTGAACATATCATGGATGATACCGAGCACATTATAGCAATCGTTGATGGTATCGACGATTACGCGCAGGGCGAACACGTCGTAAATTTCGTCAAAGTTCTTACTCTGAATGAACATCTTGCGATAAATGCCGTTGACGCTTTTTACGCGCCCTTCAATATATACGCCCGGGATAAGCGGCTCCACACGACTGCGGATCATTTCTTTCGTTGTCTCAATAAACTGCTTGCGCTTTGTGCTGCGCGCCTCAAGGTTATCTTCAATCTCCTTATACGCCACAGGGTCAAGGTACTTTAAAGAAACGTCCTCCATGTATTCCTTAACCTTGCGCATACCGAGACGGTGCGCAATGGGTGCGTACACCTCAAGACATTCCAGCGCCTTGTCGCGCTGCTTCTGCGGCGCTACGTATTCGAGCGTCGCTAAATTGTGCATACGGTCCGCAAATTTAATAATGATTACGCGGATGTCCTCGCTCATCGCAATGAGCATTTTGCGCAGGTTTTCCGCCTGCTGCTCTTCACGGGAGGAGAACGGGATCTTGCCGAGCTTTGTCACGCCGTCCGTCAGGTTTGCAATCTCTCTACCGAACGCTTTCACAATGTCGTCATACGTGACCGGCGTGTCCTCAATGACGTCATGCAGCAGACCTGCCACGACGGACGGGGTATCCATGCCGAATTCCACAAGCTTATACGCCACCGCAATGGGGTGGATGATGTACGGCTCGCCGGAGCGCCGCACCTGTCCCTGATGCGCTGCCTCCGCGAACTTATACGCTTTTTCGATCAACGCGAGGTCATATTCTTTTTCGCTTTTTTCGATCAGTGACACAAGGTCCGCATACGTTTTTGCTGCTTCTGCCATCGTTTTTCACTCCTTCCGTTCCCTTATTGCAGTGCCAAAAGCACCGGGGAACGTGTAATATCTGTTTTGCCGCTCGTTTCGATGAGCGTTGCCGTAAATGTATCGTCTGCAATTTCGCTGTGTACCAAGCCGCGCTCCTCAAATACAAGAAGCGCCGTTTTAAAGAGTCCCAGTGTCATATCTTTTCCAAACTGCGAAACAAACCGAACCTGGTCCGTCTCTTTACCGTTCACCGTGCGCAGTGCGCGGTAAATAGCTGCTAAGCACGCGCGGTCGGGGTATAATCTGTTTTTATCCTCCGCGGAAAGCACCTCGCCGCGCTGCCACTTTTCAAAGCTCGCAAGCGACGCTATATTCTTTTCCGTATTGAACGCTGCAAACTTCATATCGCGCACGATGACAGTCAGCGACGGCTGGCCGCGAAATTCGCGCGCCTCCAGCTGCACCGCAAGGTCGATCTTATCGCCGATGTGGTACGACAGCTCCTCGGGCTTTGTATTAAAACGCATCGCCGTGATGACCGCGCCGTTCTTTTCTAAGGTCAGGCGCAGATGCCCCCCGCCGCCGACCGGTGTGACATTGGAAAGCTCCATGTTGAATAAACCGAACACCGGCTGCGGGTTGCCGTTTCCAAACGGCTCCAACTGCGTCAGGCTTTGCGCCATGGAAACCGAAAGTGCCGCCGGGTTCAGCTTGCAGTCCAGTGTGACCGTCTGCGTGGGCATCTGCGGGAAGTGCTCCGCCGCATACTGATTGATGCGCTTGCGGAACGCTTCGATGTTTTCAGGCTTCAACGTGATACCCGCTGCCATGGGATGTCCGCCGAATTTGATGAGCAAGTCGCCGCACGCGCAGATGGCTTCAAACAGCGAGAAACCCTCAATGCTTCTGCCGCTGCCCTTCGCCTCTGTTTCGCCGCGCGAAATGATCATGCACGGCTTGCCGCAGCGCTCCGTCACACGGGACGCCACAATGCCGATAACACCATGGTGCCAGTTTTCACCGTCCACCACGACCACGCGGTCTTTCATGTATCCTTTCGCTTCGATATCCGCAAACGCCGCTTCGGCAATCTCTGCTTCCACACGGCGGCGTTCCTCGTTATCGGCGCAGATTTCCTCACTCAGTACCTCGGCTTCCTCTTCATAGCCGCTGATGAGCAAGCGCACGGCGCGTTCCGGCGCGCCCATACGGCCCGTCGCGTTGATGCGCGGCACCAGCGTAAACGCCACATTCGTGCTCGTCAGTGCCTTGCCTGCAATGCCTGCGTTTTCCAAAAGTGCCTGCACGCCCGGGCGGTCGCTCTGTGAAAGGCGCTCAAGACCCGCGCGGATCAGCGTGCGGTTTTCGCCCGTCAACGGCACAATATCGCCGATGGTACCGATGGCCGCGAGATCGCTGTATGCTTCTAACAGATCTTCCACGTCGCCCGCGCCGTCCTCCAGCGCCATAAGCAATTTAAACGCGATGCCTACACCGGAAAAATGCTTATAGGGGCT
>QWCE01002717.1_pt1 | contig 21234 bp, 18 predicted proteins | sample 1972531 | NCBI WGS metagenome assembly QWCE01 (sample SAMN09866716, study PRJNA288562) | Human gut metagenome isolate term4_stool, whole genome shotgun sequencing... | reverse complement strand
GCTCCACCAGATGGTTGGTGAATCATGATGTCAGAGTTTGGAAGAGCAAATCTCTTACCCTTAGCACCAGATGCAAGTAAAAATGCACCCATTGATGCTGCCATCCCAATACAGATTGTTGATACGTCTGGTTTTATATAATTCATAGTGTCGTAAATTGCAAAGCCTGCAGATACAGATCCACCAGGTGAATTAATATAAAGTTGAATATCCTTGTTTGGGTCTTCAGCTTCTAAGAACAAAAGTTGGGCAACAATTAGATCTGCCATAGTGTCATTTACTTCGCCACTTGCAAAGATAATCCTATCTTTTAAAAGTCTAGAGTAAATGTCGTAAGATCTTTCACCCCTATTAGTTTGTTCTACTACCATTGGCACTAGTGCCATTTAATCACATCCTTGATTATTTATCTTCTTTTACTTCTTCTATATCTTCTTCAGTAATTTCCTTTGGTTCAACAAATTTTGCTTTTTCAACAAGAGTTTCAATAGCTTTTCTCTTTTCAAGGTCGTCTCTTACAACATCCTTGTTGTCGTTAAGCATGTATTCTCTCATTTTTTCCATGTGGTCTTTGTCGTCCTTGAAGTATTCTTCTACAACCTTGTTAACTTCTTCTTCGATTTCTTCATCAGTGATTTCGATGTTCATATCTTTAACAAGAGCTTCTAGAGCAAGATCGTTTTTAACAGTCTTTTCTGCTTCAGGTCTCATAGTGTTCTTGAAGTCATCAAGACTTTGACCAATCATCTTAATATAGTCTTCAAAACTAATACCTTGAGCTCTTAAGCTTTGGTCATAGTTTCTAATCATGTCATCGATTTGAGCGTTAATCATTCCTTCAGGAATGTCTGCTTCAATCATTTCACCGATTTTATCAATAGCTCTTCTTTGTTTTTCCATTTCAGAAGTTGTTGCGAATTCTTCTTCTTTTTTCTTTCTTAAATCAGCCTTGAATTCATCAAGAGTGTCGAATTCAGAAATATCTTTTACAAATTCATCGTCAAGTTCTGGGAGTTCTTCATAAGAAATTCCGTTAAGTTTAATTTCGAATTTAGCGTCCTTGCCAGCAAGATCTTTTTGGTGGTAATCTTCTGGGAACTTAACAGTAATGTCAAATTCTTCGCCAATTTCGTGTCCAATTAGTTGTTCTTCAAATCCTGGGATAAATGTGTTTGAACCAATCTTTAGGTCTTGGCTTTCAGCTTCTCCACCTTCGAAGTATTCTCCATCAACAGAACCCTTGAAGTCGATGTTTACAGTGTCGCCATCTTCTACAGCCCTGTCGTCAACATTGATAATTCTTGCGTTCATCGCTCTTTGATTTTCAACTTCAGAGTCAATAAGTTCGTCAGTTACTTCAATAGTTGGGTCTTCTATTTCAATTCCTTCGTAGTCTTTGATTTCAACTTCTGGTCTAACATCAACAGAAACTTTGATAACAAGGTCTTCGCCCTTTTCAATGCTTTCTTCGTCAATATCAATATTTGGTTGGTCAACAACCTTAAGGTCTAATTCTTTAATAGCCTTTTCATATTCTTGTGGAAGAAGTTCGTTAATAGCATCTTCAAAGAATACATCCTTACCATACATGTTTTCGATCATCTTCATAGGAACATGACCTTTTCTGAATCCTGGGATTTGGAAGTGTTTTTTGTTTTTCTTGTACACTTCGTTTTCAGCTTTCTTTATATCTTCTCTTTTTAAAACAATGTCAAAAAAGACAGTGTTATTTTCTTTCTTATTAATTTCCATTTCAATTGCCTCCTCGCTTATCGCGTTTTTCACATCTCTATATTATAACATAAGTTATTTTAAAAACCTATTAAATACCCTTGTCCTTTAGTATCTTTGATAGAATTTCCATCTCTTCATCACTAAGAGTTACACCCTTAGACATCTTTTGGTGGTCTGGGTCCCATTCTCTTAGGTCATACTTAGCTGGTCTGTCGTTGAAGGAAACCTTGTTTAGTTCCTTAGTCCAGCCCCTAGCACTTTCAGATAAAGTTCCCAAGTGTTCAGTAATTTCAAATTTAAAATCGCTCATCTTACCTAACCTTTTCTATTTCACTTACAATATTTTTAATTGCCTCGTCAGCTGAGATGTCAGAATTTTCCATTTCTCTTCTAGTAGAATATTCAACAATAGAATCTCCTGACTTCTTGCCGCAAGTAATTCTTAGAGGAATACCAATAAGGTCCCTGTCCTTAAACTTAACCCCAGGTCTTTCCTTCCTGTCATCAAGTAGGACTTCAACACCCTTAGCTTCAAGTTCCTTGTAAATTTTTTCTCCAAGAGCAACTTGATCTTCATCTTTAGTGTTTACTATAGTAACAATTGCTTCATAAGGAGCTACAGATATTGGCCAAATGATTCCATTGTCATCGTGGTTTTGTTCGATAACAGCTGTAACAGATCTTGTGATACCAACACCATAAGAACCCATGTAGAAGTAATTTGCCTTGCCATTTTCGTCAAGGAAAGTTGCATTAAGGGCTTCCGAATACTTTGTACCCAATTTAAAGATATTACCAACTTCAATACCTCTTGCAAACTTATATTCCTCATCAGTTCCCGGTACCTTGTCGCCTTCAGCAACAAGAAGAAGGTCATCGACAACTTCGCCTTCAAAGTCACGTCCGTAATTGGCATTGATATAGTGGTATTCATTTTCATTGGCACCAACAACAAGATTGTCCATTTCAGTAAGTCTCTTGTCAAAAATCATCCTTACATCAAGACCAAGAGGTCCAGTGTATCCTGGTTTAGACTTAATAGCTTCGATTTCGCTGTCTTCCATCATCCTAATGTCGTGTTCAGCAACACCTGTGTAAGAAACAAGCTTAGCAAGGTTGAGTTCCCTATCTCCAGGAATAAATACAAGAACAAGTTCATCGCCTAACATTAAATCAATTGCCTTGGCACATTTCTTTTGGTCAACCTTTAAGAAGTTAGCAACCTCTTCAATAGTGCTGGCATTTGGAGTGTGAACTTTTTCTAAGTCCAACTTGTCTTCAGCTTCAGGAAGAATATACTCAACAGGAGCCTTCTCTTCAGTTGCACCAAACTTACCAGACTCAGAATAAACAATTACACCTTCGCCTGTCTCAGAAAGAGCAATGAACTCGTGAGAACCAGTACCACCCATGGCACCATTGTCACCCTCAACAATCTTATAATCAAGCTCAAGTCTGTCAAAAATCTTTTCATAAGCATCGTACATATTCATGTAAGCAACATCAAGAGTCTCAGGTGAAGTATCAAAAGTGTAGGCATCCTTCATAGAGAACTCTCTTGCCCTATTAATACCAAACCTAGGTCTCTTTTCGTCCCTGTACTTAGTTTGAATTTGGTAAAGATTAAGAGGAAGGTCCTTGTAAGACTTGACTTCGTCTCTTACAAGAGTAGTAAAATATTCCTCAGCAGTAGGTCCAAGACAGAACTCCCTATCGTTTCTGTCCTTTAGCTTGAACATTTCAGGACCAAACTTTTCCCATCTTCCAGACTCTCTCCAGATTTCAGCAGGTTGGATGGCAGACATTAAAATCTCCATAGCACCAGCCTTATCCATTTCATCACGAACAATATTTTCAATTTTTTTAATAGATCTATAGCCAAGTGGCAAGTATGTATAGACACCACTAGCAGATTTTCTAATCATACCTGCCCTTAGAAGAAACTTGTGAGATGCAATCTCAGCATCTTGTGGATCCTCCCTAAGAGTTGGCATATAAAGTTTTGATAATCTCATATTACCTCCATAATAAAAGTATTATAATAAATAAAATAATATTCTACAAGTTTTTAGCTAAAATCTCATAGCACGCTATTTTCATTATACTATAAAGACTAGAAGACTTCACAAGATTGTTAGATTTATTTATAGGGTCTTGTAACTTTCTTCTATTATAAATTAATAATTTTTATAAAATGATAAAATTTTCTACATCTTATCCTTTAATGACTTCATAATAACTTTCCACTATATGTTTTTTTGCAACTTAATAAAATTTTTTAACTTCATAATTATTTACAACTTCATAAAATTTTTCTACTTCATAATTTTTTATAAATTCCTAATAATTTTCAACATCATAATAATTTTCCAAATCATATCTCCTAATGACTTAGTAAAAATCCTTAACTTTATACTAATTACTTGAATAATTTTAGCTTCTCCAGAATAAATTTCATAAGCTAATATTACTTAGCCTTAACTAATTTCTATTTAATCTTTAAAATTTTTAACAACAAAAAACCTAACCTAAAAATTTTAGGTTAGGCATATTTTTAAAATATTTTAATTTCTTCATAATAAAGTTTGCGACAAAAATGGTGCTAAGGATGGGACTTGAACCCAAATTTCAATCCACGCACCCGTGAAGGGTGCGACTTGTTCAATCAAGAGGTGATTATACAGTATGAAAATTTCAATCCACGCACCCGCGAAGGGTGCGACCGTCAATATCGCATGTAGCTTTTTTTAAATCTTTATTTCAATCCACGCACCCGTGTAGGGTGCGACATGAGTCTAAAGATACTACTGTAGAAAAGGGACATATTTCAATCTACGCACTCACATGGAGTACGGCTAAATTTACCTTTTATTTTTTATAGTTAGGGTTTTCATTTTTGAAAATCTCTACCAACTCTTCTACTTCTTCCAAAGTCTTTGCATATTTCCTCGCAAATGTTCTCGCATTACCCTTATTACGACTATATCTTTTAGACTCCGGGTTATTCTGTTCCCACTTCTTCGTTGCTCGTCTTTGTGCCTCAGATGTTTTCAATTCTTTCAATATTATCATCTCCATTTCTTATATCAATTCATGCACCCGTGAAGAGTACGACAAACTACTATGAACTTAATTCTTGATGATACCAAAATTTCAATCCACACACACTTTTAAAGATTCGATCTAAAGAGATGATATCTTAAACGGTGCAATATCTCATATTCAGCACCAATTCCAATCACTACAACCCTAGAATAATTTACGTCATACTTTTAATAGCATTTTTCTAAATCAAAATATCCTAACCCATACGCATCTTTGTCCTTAGCTAAACAAATTAATATTATCTCTTTTTCATAATCTCTTGATATACCTATTGTTGGGAATAAATCTCCAAACCTCTCAATATAATCATCTTCTAAATCTTTGATATTTTTCATAATATTATTATATCTCCTTAAGAATATTGATCATTTAAAACCACACACCCGTGAAGGGTTCGACTAGTTTTGCTTTTGGGTGGGGTTCGGCTTCAGACATTTCAATCCACGCACTCACGGGGAGTGCGACTGGTCCCTTGGCCTCTTGGCGGTGCGGGGATCAAGCATTTCAATCCACGCACCCGTGTAGGGTGCGACTTACCAACCATAAGAAAACACGGAGCGTACATGACAATTTCAATCCACGCACCCGTGAGGGGTGCGACTGTACTTTATAGAGCAAACAAAAACCTCACACCTATTTCAATCCACGCACCCGTGAAGGGTGCGACATGAGTCCTATAATACTACACTAATGTATATTAGAATTTCAATCCACGCACCCGTATGGGGTGCGACAAATTACAAAAGATATTGATAATTTAATCTGTGAATTTCAATCCACGCACCCGTATGGGGTGCGACATCCTTATAAACTCTTCCCTACTGTGAGTTAGTTCATTTCAATCCACGCACCCGTATGGGGTGCGACGGGGCATCTTTGGAAATACCTTATGACCTACTTATATTTCAATCCACGCACCCGTATGGGGTGCGACCTTCTTGGACTTCCTCAACAAGTTTATCCATAACAATTTCAATCCACGCACCCGTATGGGGTGCGACGTATCTTTTTTAAGTCCAACGCCAAACTTGTAAAATTTCAATCCACGCACCCGTATGGGGTGCGACAAATACTGGTAAGAGACAGGGCCTGGAACTTGTTATTTCAATCCACGCACCCGTATGGGGTGCGACTAGGCGTAACGATTGTAGATTACAAGGCAGAATTTATTTCAATCCACGCACCCGTATGGGGTGCGACGTTAGCTTTTTGGGATTATGACATGCTTCACGAAATTTCAATCCACGCACCCGTATGGGGTGCGACGCAAAAACTTTTCCTTGTCAAGGCTTGCCTTATCGATTTCAATCCACGCACCCGTATGGGGTGCGACTTAGCAGGCAGAGACCTTATACCAACTCATAACACAATTTCAATCCACGCACCCGTATGGGGTGCGACTTATACCTCAAAAATATCTAGAACTTCAAAAGTAATTTCAATCCACGCACCCGTATGGGGTGCGACAGCTATAGTAAAATTGAGGGCAGAACATTCAAGATATTTCAATCCACGCACCCGTATGGGGTGCGACATCCTTATAAACTCTTCCCTACTGTGAGTTAGTTCATTTCAATCCACGCACCCGTATGGGGTGCGACTTTTCTGTATACTGTTGCATCTTGTAAATTGTCGTATTTCAATCCACGCACCCGCGAAGGGTGCGACTAAATATAAACTTAAAAGTACCTTAGAATCTACTTCTATTTCAATCCACGCACCCGCGAAGGGTGCGACCCCTGGAGTGGATATTGACCACAGACGAGATATCACATTTCAATCCACGCACCCGCGAAGGGTGCGACCCATCGGCTTTACAAAAATTACAGCGTAGAAGATTTATTTCAATCCACGCACCCGCGAAGGGTGCGACATGCTTGGAAAGGTTGGTCTTGGGGTGACGAGGTAATTTCAATCCACGCACCCGCGAAGGGTGCGACCTAATCAATCAGGTTTTGACTACCTTGATACACTAATTTCAATCCACGCACCCGCGAAGGGTGCGACGCCTATGCCGATATAATATTTGACTTCAAATCCATTATTTCAATCCACGCACCCGCGAAGGGTGCGACTTAAATTTAGATTCTTTTAAGAATATTAAATTATATATTTCAATCCACGCACCCGCGAAGGGTGCGACTTTTATTGTAGTTAAGGGAGAGTATAAACATTTAGATTTCAATCCACGCACCCGCGAAGGGTGCGACAGTTGGAATATGAGGACTCCAGTAAAGAGGAGTGATTTCAATCCACGCACCCGCGAAGGGTGCGACTCCTTGTCGTCATCAAAAACAACTTGCCCATCAATTTCAATCCACGCACCCGCGAAGGGTGCGACGAAAGTGGCAGAGGCAACTTGGCAAAATGAGATTGAATTTCAATCCACGCACCCGCGAAGGGTGCGACCCATAAGCCTCTCTGTAGATATCGTGAGTCTTGGAAAATTTCAATCCACGCACCCGCGAAGGGTGCGACTTTTTCATTTTTAATCTCCTTTGTTTTTCTTGATTATTTCAATCCACGCACCCGCGAAGGGTGCGACCGCAAGTCCCAAATCCCTCTGGCACCCATGGGGAATTTCAATCCACGCACCCGCGAAGGGTGCGACACCCACAAAGCTATGAGGAGTTAACGGAAAAAATTATTTCAATCCACGCACCCGCGAAGGGTGCGACAGGCTTATCATGGGACAGATGATTTAAAAGAGGGTATTTCAATCCACGCACCCGCGAAGGGTGCGACAAAGATATGTATCTAAACCTTATGGACTTAGACCTAATTTCAATCCACGCACCCGCGAAGGGTGCGACAATTTATTTCCTTCTGTGATTGTTGTCGGTTTGTTATTTCAATCCACGCACCCGCGAAGGGTGCGACAAGAAAAAGTTTTTTACTGAGTTACCTGCATCTTTATTTCAATCCACGCACCCGCGAAGGGTGCGACTTGACGCAGATGGCGAAGAAAAACCAGTTGTACCAATTTCAATCCACGCACCCGCGAAGGGTGCGACACACTTATTACTTTTGCAAAATCAAAACCTGGAGAATTTCAATCCACGCACCCGCGAAGGGTGCGACTGTATTTTTTAGCCATTATCTCCTGTTAAAAAATACAGCTAATCATTTTTTGAAGAGTTTTGTCTCTTTTTTCTTTGTTTTTTGTGAGTTAGGTCTAGGTTTTTTATGTCCAGGTCCAAGTCTCATAAGCTTTACAATATCAACAAGTCTTTTTCTGGGTTATAGGTGTCGTCTCTTCCCAGACTCTCTACTCTTCTTTCCCAATTTTTCCCTAAATTATAAATCCTTATGGAATCTTTTTGGGGATCAATTATTTTCTCTAATTTATTTTTTATTTCTACTAAGTCAGCTGGATATATGTTTAGTTCGAATACTGAGTTCTGTACTCTTTGTCCATAATCAAGGCAGACTTTTGCAACTTGCCTCAATCTTTTCTTGCCAGCTGGCGTTATCGTCTCTACATCGTAAGTAATCAGCACTTGCATTTCAGCCTCCTATCATGAAGGGTGGATAGGCTTCTATATCTCCTCTTAGGTAAGAATTTAATAAGAGGGCCTGGGCATGGGGAAGGAGTCCGATTTTTATATTTTCTTCTAGGAATGGATGGTAGATTTCTTCTTGTTCTCTCTTGTTCCAATTTTCTAAAACTACCTGTCTGCCCTTTTCGTTTAAGAGGGTTGCTCCATTTTCTTTTACTTCAAAATGATTCTTGTTTATTCTATTTAAGTTTATCATTGAAAGTGTAAACTTATCAACTAATGGAGCTCGCATCTCCTCTATTATGTCAAGAGCCATACTGACCCTTCCTGGTCTATCTGTATGGAAAAATCCCGCGTAGGAATCAATCCCAACTCCTTCAAGGGCTGCAGCAATGTTATTGGTAAGCAGAGAATAGAGAAAGGATATTAGGGCATTGAACCTATCCATTGGCGGTCTTTTGCTCCTGTCTATAAAAAAGAAGTCTTCTCTTTGTTTTATTATGAGTTCATCTAAGACAGAGAAGTATCCTCTTGCAATTATTCCCTCAATACCTCTCACGCTATCTTTGTTTTCACAGTTTTTTATTTCTAGCATAAGCAGCTTTATTGCTTCTATTACTTCTTCTAATCTTTTGACATCTACCTTGTCCTTATTGTCTAACTTTCCTCTTATTAAAATTTTTCTAGAATTGTAGGCCTTAGCATAAATTATATTTTTTACAAAATCCAAGGATTCTTCTGATTCTTGCATCTTGTATTGTCTTTTTCTCGTATAAATATTTCCATAGGATGGCCCTATAACCCTTCCACAATATTTTCCATAGGGTGTGAAGAATGTTATTGCCACATTTTCTTCCATGCACATCTTCATGAGGTCTGGGCTGACTCCCATGTAGTTGAAACAAACTATTTGCTTTAATATGTGGATAGGGTATCTTGCAATTCTCTTGGAATCCTCTGTTATGGAAATATTTCTTCCTTCTTTTCTAAGATAGTAATCAGGATTTGTTACATATAAGGTGTTCAGTAATTTTTTCATAATTCTGCCCCATAAATATAGTTTCCAACATTTTTCATCTTCTTTGTCAGCCTTGGATTGCACTCATTATACAAGGAACACATCCTACAATTCTTATAATTTTCTGCCTTTGGGATAATCTTATTCTTGTAATAGTAGTGCATGTCTTGGGCTGCTTTTGTAGTTAAGTCTCTAAGTTTTTCTGTAAATTCAACTTTTTCTCTCAAGTCTGTTTCGTTGTAGTAAAGATAACCGTAGTCTAACTTAATATTAAAGTTTTCTTCTATGCAGATTGCCTGAGCCATAAGCTGGGCATTGTCGTAGTTGTATTTTTTCTTCTTTCCTCTTTTATATTCTACGATTACGGGTCGCCACTTGCCCTTCCTATTTTTTAATTCCACTCCCTCATCTGACTTGTGAAATTCAATTACATCTAGCCTGCCAGAAAGCCCCAAATTTTTAGAACTTACTGACATGGCTCTAGATATTATAAGGTCCTTTCTCTTTTCTTTTATAAAGGGTTTATCTACCTTTGTATGGATGACTTGCCCCTCTGCTGTAAAGGAGTTTTCCGTCCAAATATTTTCAACATGGATAAGGGCCCACTGTCTCTTGCAAAATAAAAAATGCTGGACTCCACTTAACATTAAATATTCGTCTTCAGAGTACATTTCAAATTCCTTGAATATGTTCTACTTTTAAGCCTTTTTCCTCATATTCCTTTAATTTTTCTTCATCAAGTCTAATATTGTAATCTTCATATTTTACTTTTAGGTCTTCTACATTTGGTAAATCATATTGTAATAGGTCTTTTATCTTTCCACTTGACACATCGCCAACCTTTGATGAGTGGTTAAACCAAAAGATATCTTTTACTTCCATGGATCCGTCTGGCCTTGCTGATGATACGTCATTTAAAAATAAAGTTTTTATACATTCTTTTATAGTTTCAACATCTTCTTCATCAAATCCAGTTTTTTCTGCAAAATATGAATTTATACTTCCATTAACTACATATACTCCATGGTCAACAAAGTGCTTTGTCCCCATAGTATCTGCACTTCTAGTTTTTCCTGCTCCTGGTTCCATGCCACTTATGGATTTAGTTATTTGCATTGTTGTAATTTCTATTGGATCAAGAGATTTTGCAATAGATATAGAAACTGGTCCTCTTATTCCAAGTGATCTTTTTTGATAAGTAAAGACTTGGCCAAAAGACCTAATGTCAAGCCATTTTTCATTGGCTCTTTTTTCAACTTCTTCGTCAGATTCTTTGCTAAATTCATTTTCAAATCTCTTTTGTAGAGACCTGAAACCATCGTCACTCCTGTCAAGAGACTTTACGAAGATATCGTGACCCATGTCCTGCATCCTATTTCTTATTTTTCTCTTTAAACAAACATCGGAGATTTCTCCAAAACCCCTATTGTCAATTCTTGGCATATTTCCTGTTAGAGGATCTCCATTTGGGTTAGCTCCAGAAACTTCAATTGTAAAAATAAAATCCACCTTATTGTTAATCATTTTTTTCCTCGCTTTCTCTTGTAGTCTTATTATATAAGTAATCTAATTCTTTAATTTGTGCTTGATATCCAAATAAAAATCCTGAGTTCAAGGGTCTATTGGTTTCTAGACCATTGAATTTGTAATTTTCTCCTATTAGGTCAATTACATCTCCAGTTTCTCTCTTCAAAATATTCCTTATTTCTCTAGTTCTTTCATTTGCATGCAACTTAAAATCATAGGGCTTGATTAAATCGCTAAGTCTCATGCTCATAGTTGCAGGTTTATTTAAATAACTTGACCAAAGTTTTTCAGCATTCGTTATTCTTTCGTCGTCTTTTTTGTAAGTAAAAGCTTCAGTTTTTTCGTATATAGCCAGAAGTCTACCAAATAAGTAAGACCTATCTGTTTCTTTTTTGTCTAACATATTGCTTTCAATCCCTTCCTTTTCTCTTAAAGCTGCCAAGGCACATAATTTAACTAAATTCCAATATTTTTCATAGCTCATCCTGTTTCTTATGTTAATTTCTAAAGCATGAAGAATGTTTTTAGGCATTTCTCTGCCTTCAACAATAGCCATTAAAATGTTTTTGTATTGATCTGTTGAAAAACTCTTTTTGGAAATTTCAAGACCCTTCTCCCTCTCAACCCCATAAGCTGCTCTAATTAACGTTATGGGACTAGGAGTATATTCACAATATTTTCTTTTTTCTTCATCATATCTAATCCAGCTATACTTATTTTGCCAGCTGATTAAATTTTCTTTTAATCTTGAAGCTTCCATCTCCCTAAAATATTTTAATGAAACTCGACCATCATTAATTTGGTAAATTATAGCAATATAATATTTTGATGTGTCGTCAAATAAAATTCTTCCACTAGTAAAGGACTTAACTATATCCTCAGACCTCTTGTCTGCAATAGTCATAGAAGTATCTTTAGCTTCTTCTTTAGCCCTTTCCTTTAATTCTTCATTCGATGGCTTAAAGTCTCCAATACTTAAAAAACTATTTTTATTAGTTCCTTCAATACTTGTTTCTGATTTTTTTGTCACGTCCATTCCCGACTTATTTTGGATGTCATCAGAAAACCAACTTATGGCATAGGTTTTTTCACCAAGCCATCTTGAAGTGTTTGAGCCTTCTAACAAAGCTTTTGCCATCAGCATTATTTTTTGACTTGAGTCCTTGCCAATTTTTACGGTTTCATCAGGCTTATCAAATCTACCAAAAAAGTTTTCTTTTTTTGCCGTTATTTGAGAAATAAGCTTTGATTTGCCTATTATAGACTTATGCTTTAGGCACAAGAAGTCTTCTTTCCCTGATATATTACAAATTATTTTTTCAGAGTCCTTGTCCCTGGCAAAACTTTCTTCTGTGTATCTTATAAATTTTTCTTGTAAGTTTTTATTTTCAGACAAGCTTAGGTTTTTCTTGCCCTCATAATCTTCTACTGCAAAAGTTAAAAATACTTTTGAAAAATCAATTTTTACAGTCTTAGCTTTCTTTTCAGAATTGTCTACGTACTCAACATTTTTGTCTTTTGTGATTTTATAGTCTCTATAAAGTTTAGATAATATTTCTTCGAAAACCTTTTCTTTGATTATATAGTCATGGACAATCTCTACAAAGACATCTCTGTCTGAATTAAGCCAAGATTCTTGCTGATTGATGTAGGCTTCGGATTTTTTTGTATTGTCTTGGATTACATAATCAAAGTTATCGAAAAGAGGATGGGGTGCAACCCCGCTGGACCTTGCAACAGAATCTTCTGTTACTGGAAAGATGACAAGGTCTCCATCATCTAAAAACTTTGCATCAACTAATTCACTTTTTTTATTAATAGTAATTTCTACAATGTTCTTACCATTGGACTTCATGGAGTTGTGATAAATTGGCAGTATTAAATTCGACTTATCCTTTAAATCTCCTATTAAATTGTTTTCGAGTCCAAAGTTATATGAATTATATAAGGCAGTTAAAAAACTCAATATATCACCTCCATTAATAGTCTTCTAATTCTTGATCTACTGTTCTTGTCAAGCCAGGCTCCTTAAAAGAATAATTTGAAACTTCATTTATTATTGGGCAGTCTTCAGGTCTTTGAAAAACTATTCTTCCATTTTTCATATTAATTGGTCCATAGGCTGACCTCAACATTTCGCCAGACTTCTTAGGATAGATTAGTCCAATTAACATAAGTCCAAATCCTAAATTAGTATCATCGTAATAACCTTCATCATTTTCATACTCTTCTTCTGTCAAGTATTCGATGTAGCCTTGGCACTCAGAAACTCCCAAAAAGATTGGTCTTCTTCCCCCTCTTTTAAGGGATCTTTCTGTTATAGCCTCATGCTTCATAAAGTTCCTGTCATTCTTTAGGTCTTCCCTGGCTTCATTCCACTCAAAGTGAAATTTTACATAATAGCAGGGATTATAAATATACGTGTAAGCTGATAATTCTGGAGAGTAATCACTTAACAAAAGTCTCATTCCCTGAGTGTAGGATTCAATTTTATTCATTATCCTCACTTCGTCAATTATATTTGTAATTGTGGGCTTAAAATAATTTGCGTCGATTATACCTTGTATAGCGGCGCGCGTAGGCACATCATACGAGATCTTTTCTCCCCCTGCCTTACTTTCTGGTGAAGTAAAGAGAGCTCTATCTCCATACACTTTTGCATAAAAGTATTTTGACTTATTCATAAATAACACCTCCTTTGATTTTTATTTGCGAAAACGATATCACCTTCTCTTGATTTCATTCTAGTATTTAATGTAAATTTTGTCAACTGTTTTAATTTAATTTTTTTTGGTATAATTAAATTGTCAGCGAAAGCTGTGGATTGAAATATTCTTGTATTGAAGATAGACCCTATTATTAATAAGGGTCTTTTTTCTTTTTAATGCATCGTTATTCCAAACTCATCGAAACTTACTCCAAATTTTTCATTGTAATAAGAGTTTGGGAGAATATAAATGTATCCATCTAAAATATTTTCACAGGAGTCTAAATCTTTTTTATTAATAGAAACAGTGTGTCTCGAAAGTTTTTTTACTATTCTCTTTAGCTCTTTCAAATTTTTTAGATAATCTTCTTCATATAATTTTGAAGAAAGTTCCCTAACTTTGTTTAAATCTTTCTCAGTATCCTTATAGTCAACAATGACGCTTCTATTCTTATCTTCGATTAAGTCAAAATCCCTGTAAGCTTCTTTAAAGGATTGAAATAAATCAAAGAAAATTCCTCTCTCACTATCAAATAAGTATCCTGACTCATCTTCTAGTTCCTTTTTTGTCTTATTTAATTTTTTAAAATTACCAGAAACTTCCCTGTTCTCAGCCAATAATTTTAAGATATCAGAATATTGTTCGTCCTTTAAATTGCTATATAGTTTTTCGAAATATTCTTCTGTTAGTTTCTTTAAATCCAAGTCCTCTGATGACTTATTGATGGCAAATTTGCAGGCAGCCTTTCTTTCATCGACACCCTTTAACATAGAAGTTTTTTCTTCGTTTTTATCTAAGTTTATCAAGTAGGTGAAGGCAGACTTAAGCTTGCCTTCCCTGTTGCACCTTCCCATGGCTTGAATTACTGAGTCCATGCCAGAAAGAGACCTTATGACAAGGTCAAAGTCCACGTCCACTCCTGCCTCAATGAGTTGAGTAGACACGACACAAATTTTGTCTCCTTTATTGAGTCTCTCTTTTATTTCTCCAATCTTTTTTAACCTGTCGCTGGCAGTCAAATTAGTTGTGAGATAATAGAGGTCCTTATCATCATAATTACTTTCAAGCAAATCATATAACTTTCTCACAAGTTTTTTTGTGTTTAAAATAACTAAATTAGACTTATCGAGGTTTTCTAAGACTAAATCTCTTATGTCTTCTATGCCGTACATCTTATTTATGTCACCATAAATTTTTAGCTTTGCCCTCTCAAAGGCTGAAAAATCATAATTCTTGTAGTCTATAATGTCTTGACACTGACCTCCAAGATTTCCGTAAGAAAGTTTATGGTCAAGATCTTCTAAGGCATTTGTAGGTTGAGTCGCTGTGGACAAAACAAAAGTCGCCTTCATTACAATTTTCATAAAGTTAAGGGCCAAGTTTGTCATGTATAAAAATTCTGTTGGGATAGACTGCCACTCGTCCAGAATAATTACAGAATTGATGAATGACTTAAACCTCGTTAGGTTGGCTGACTTCCCCTTAAATATGGAGTTATAAAATTGAACCATGGTTGTCAAAACAACAGGCGAAGTCCAATCATCTAGGAGGAACTTCTTCCTTACTTGGTCTATTTTGTCGTCCCTGTCATCATTTTCAAGCTCATCTTTATCATCAACCACATTGGAGTGGTGTTCCAATACAAAGTCGTCATTGTTTAAAATTTCTCTCATCTCAGAAGCATTTTGCTCAAGGACTGACAAAAAAGATGTTACATAAAAGAACCTCTCCTTATCTTGATAGTTCATTTGATTTATTCCATAGCGAAGGGACAAGAGGGTCTTACCTGCTCCCGTTGGCAGGTCTAATTTATAAATTCCAAGCTCGTCCTCCTTGGATCTCGTTAATATATCTCTGGAGATTTGGTTTCTTAAAATATTTAATTTTCCCTCAGGTTCTCCAAAAGACTCGTACTTCTCATTTATGTTCTCTTCAAATTGTTTCTCAACTTGCCTTAACTTTTCTTTATCTTCATCAAGTATGACCTTGTCGTAAGCATTTATTGTGTCTTTGATGTCTGCAGACTTTAGAATTGAAACTAAGAGCCTTATGAGAAGCGACTTATAAAAATACAGGGCCTCAGATTCTTTTTTCTCTGAGTAATCTTTGGCAGAGTCCTTTAATTTTTTTATTATTTCAAGATATTCTAAAAATCCCTTACAAAAAACATCTTTTATATAAAGACCTTGGGATTCATAAAATTTTTCAACTTCTTTATAAAAGTCATCAATAATAAGACTCTCTTCTTTATTCTCCCCAAACCTATAAGAAGAATTTTCAATTTTTTTGAGCCTATCAAGGCTAGTCAAGACATAGGCCATGTCATCGTTCTTCCTCACCATGTCGTATTGGCCATGGTGGGACATAATTGTGTAAATCAAAATATTTATATAGTCGCTTAGGTCTAAAAACGCCAATCTATCTTTTTCCAAAACACTTCTCAAGTCTAAAATAGATTTCTTTTTACTATCATTGATTTCTTCAAAAACTGACTTGTAAATTCTCACGACAAATAGACCACCTAAGCTTGAGTGGTCTACTTTTTTATTTGAATTTTTTGTGATTTTATCTTGAAAATCAAGGCTGGCCTTGCCTATGTCGTGGAGAAGTCCTGTTAAGAAAGTAATATTTTCCATATCAACTTTCTTGCCAATTTTTTTTGCTTCATTGCCAGTTTCTAAAAGATGGGCATAAAGTGTCTGTTTCTTTTCCCTCTCATCCCCACCTATGTGAGCGTACAACTTATCTAACATAAAATCACCTCAAAATTTTTTGTAATCTTCTTAAAAAATATTCTTAATATCCCTTGTCGAAGTCTACTATATTTTTGAAGTCGCCGTCATTTTTTAGGGCCTTTAGGTTTTGGTATGCTGTGGCAAATTGTCTTGTGCTTAGGTCTTCGCAGGCAAAGGAGATGTGTGGATAGATGTAGACATTTTCGAGGTCCCAAAGTTCTGAGTCCTTGCTCAAAGGTTCTTCTTCGAATACGTCTAGGGCAGCTCCCCTCACCTTACCTGCTTTTATTGCATCAACTAGGGCATCTTCGTCAATTGTTGATCCTCTTGAGATGTTCACTACTACAACTCCATCTTTTAATTTTGCAAATCTCTCTGCATTTAGGATGTGGTGAGTTTTTTCTGTTCCTGGCAGGCACATGATGATGTAGTCCATGTCTTTTAAAATCTTATCTAGTTCTTCTAGTGAATAGACATTGTCAAAGGGCTCAACCTTTCTCCCGCTGGTGTTAAATCCATTTAATTCCATGTCGAAGCCCTTCAGTCTTTTGGCTCCTGCCACTGCAATAGTTCCTGTTCCCATAAAAAGTGCCTTCTTGCCATAGAGGTTGTAGGCAAAGGCCCTCTTCTTCCAGATCTTTTCCTTTTGGTTTTCTATATTTTTTCTGTCGTCCTTATTTATTTGTAGGAGTCCATAAACTATCCACTCTCCTATTGGGTCGTCGTAGGCTCCGTTGTTGTTGGATAAAGTTATTTCCTTTTCCTTGATATAGTCCAAGTCAAGGAAGTCTATGCCAACTGAGGTTAAAAATATATATTTTAAATTTTTGTGGTCCTTATAATTAATCTTTTTTAAATCTATGGCCCCAATCAAAATATCTTCGCCATAGTCAGCTTTTTCATTGGGATTTTTTTCATCATAGCTTATGACTTTGTAGCCTAGTTTTTCTATTTTCTCTCCATACTTTCTTGCCAGACCCTGGCTCAATAAAACTTTCATTTTTACCTCCATTTATAATATTTATTCTTTAATAGATTAATTCGCATTCCAATTAAATTATAGGTCATGTGAGAATTTTAGTAAATAGGCGGCTTATTGTAAAAATTTTTTAAATATAATATAATTAATTGGTAATTTGAAAGGAGTCTTTATGAGCTTTTTTAGAACCCTACCAACAAAGCTTAGCTTTAATACAAGTGAAAAAATTCAAATAGCAAATGCAGAGCTAACTTCAGGTGACTTTGCCCTTGCTATTGATGTCCTAAATGCCCAAGACTCTTTCGTAACTAATATTGAGTTTGCAGTAAAGTTTAAGTCCATTGAAAGGTCTTACCTCTTTAATGGTCGTGAATTTTATTTTCAACAGGCCGTAAATATTGCTCCCTACACCCGTTACTTCTTAGATCCCTTTATTCTGGACGAGAGGTTTCACGACGCAAGGGCCATTGACATTTACATCTCAAAATATACTGCCGACGGAAAAAATATTACTTGTGATGACAAAAAATATGAAATAAACCTTCCCGTTATTCCTGAAAAGAAGAGGGCCCAAATAAAGGAAACCCTTGGCGAGGGAATAAAAACTTACGGGGAAAACCAAATGGATTTTTGGCGATGTGCCTGTGGTTTTATAAATGAAGATGAAACTAGCGAGTGTGAGTTTTGTGGAAGAAACAAGAGCTTTGTCCTAAACAATTTGACAGAGGCCCTTATTAATTCCAAGATTTTAAATGTAATCGAGAACACAAGGGCAACTGATGGTATAAATTTAAAAACTCTTGAGACCCACTTGACCCAAACTAATCTTTCAAAGATTGCTCCTACGACGGAAAGCTTAAAGATTGACAGGACCAATGAAGAGGTCCCAAAGAAGTCCAAGAAATTCCCTTGGAAGAAAATATTCTTTGCCCTTATCTTTATAATTTTCTTGTCCTTAGTCTCTTTATTTTTAATTAATATTGCAAAGACATCGAGAAACAAGAGCAAGATAGATGACGCAAGGAGTCTTGCCCTATCTGGCAGCTACCAAGAGGCCTTTGAAATATACAACGACGCAACAAGGGACAAGACTAGCCCAGAAATCTTAAACGAAATGGAAAAGATAAAGAAACTTGTGGCATCAGATGAATCTTATCAAAAGGCTTCCAGCTTCTTTGAAGAAGGCGACTACATTGACGCTGCCTACAACTTCAAAAAAGTTATCCAAGAAGATGAAAAAAATTATAAGCCTGCCCAAGACAAGCTTACATCTATAGAAAATATTATTTTAGACCAAGTTAAATCATCCTATGAAGAAAATAGGACTGAGGCTCTCTTACTCTTAAATTCTTATTTAAATGTTGTTCCTGAATCAGCAAGGGCTTCGAAACTAAAAAAAGAAATAGAGTCAGCTAATAAATTAAATGTAGACACAGAAGAAAGCCAAAAAGAAAACTTTGAAAAGGAAGAGAAAGATAAGGACTCAGCAGAAACTGCAAAAAAAGCTTCGGACCTCCTTCACACTTATAGGACCGTCTCAACAGAGAAAGCCAACCTAAGGGCCGAACCTAGCGTTGACTCTGATATCCTAAAAATTCTCGACAAGGGAACAGAACTTTACGTCCTTGAGACAAAAATCGAACAAGGACAAAGAATTTGGTGTCATGTCGAAGTTGAAAGTGCCATTTCACAAGGCACAATAAAGGGCTGGATCTCAAATAAAACACTAAACTAAGAATCTCCACAAGGCGTGGAGATTTTTTTATAAATTTTTTTAAAATAAATGAACCTTTTTAGGTCCTAAATAGTCTTATAAGTAGATGCATCTAAGAGAGGAGGATAAAATGAATCGTGAAATAAAATTTACAGAAGAAAATTTCGAAAAATTAAAAATTGGCGACAAGGATTCCTTTGACCTCCTTTACCAGGACTACTACCTAGTCTTATATAGGACTGCCCTCTTGATCTTGGGCAATAAGGAAGATGCAGAAGATGTCCTCCAAGACACCTTTGTTTCAATTTATAAAAATGCAAAGACTCTCTCTGATTTTGAAAAACTAAGGCCTTGGATCTTCTCTATATTAAAGAACACTTCCTACACAAGATACAAGAAGAGGAAGAGGGAATTCCCCGATGAATTTGTCCTTGATAAAGCAGAAGAAAGTCCCACCTATCTTGGAGAGGATGATTTTGCAGAAAAATCAGAAATCCAAGATGCCCTCATGACTTTAAAGGAAAAGGAAAGAGAAGTCCTGGTCCTCTATTACTACAACGACTTTTCCATAGAAGAAATCGCCAGCATTTGCAAGACCTTCCAGGGTACAGTGAAGTCTAGACTCCATAGGGCTCGCAAGAATTTAAAGAAAGAACTTTTAAAAACACAAGAAGAATATGAAGGAGAGTTATTATGAAAGATTTTGATAAGTATATAAAAAATGAACTCAATAAGTCTGTTGAAGATTCTTCTCCTTCTGATTATCTTAAAAATAAAATTGATTTAGAAATCAATTCACAAGTAGAAAAAGGAGAATTTAAAATGAAAAAAAGATTTGTATTAGTGGCAGCTGCTGCCCTTGTCCTTTCAGTGGGCGTATTTGCAGCAGGAAAAATTACTGGAACATTGGCATCTTCAACATCATTTTATAACTACACAAACTATGCTGACATGGCCAAAGCAGAAAAAAAGGCTGGCTTTGACGTAGAAGCACCAGAAAGTTTGGGAGACTATAAGTTTGACGGAATCACAATGGTTGACATGGCAGACATGGATGACACTGGAGCAAAACTAAATAAGAGAAAGGGAATTCATGTAGATTACAAAAATGCTGATGACGATATAGTAATGCTCTCAATTGACAAACGTCCCGACAATTCAAAAACTGTTAAAGAGTTTTACCATGAAATGAGAGCTATTAAGGGCGTGCCAGTTTATTATTCAAGATTGGAAAGTGTCTTTTTACCAGATGAAAAAGATGCGACAAAAGAAGAACTTGAAAGATCGGATAAAGATCCTTTCTTTAACCTAGCTTTTGGTTCATCTAAAAGAGAAGAATCAGCTTCAAAGCACCTAGTATTTGACTACAAGGGAATTCAATATGCTTTAATGGCTGGAGATGATATGGACGTAAATGAATTTTATAGGATGGCAGAAGAAATTATAAAATAATTTCTCGCAGTTAGTTAGAACATTTTTCTTATAAATTAAATAGTTGTAAAAAATTAAAAATCTAAACACCAAAAAAGGACCCTCGCGGTCCTTTCTTTTTGTCTTTAATTTGTCCCAGTCATCTTCTTATACATTTCCACATTTGTGTCGTTTAAGAATTCGTAGGCTGCATTTATTTTTTGAAATTTTTCCTTGGCGCCCTCTTCCTTGTTTAGGTCAGGGTGATATTTTTTTGCCATCTTCCTGTAGGCAAGTTTGATTTCATACTTATCTGCATTATAATCTATTCCAAGAGTGTCGCAGGCATTTTCGTATTGGTCTTTGAAGCCGTAGCCTCCAGTTGATGATGAAGAGCCACCATAAGATCCTCCGTAATTGTTGCCGTAAGACCCTCCTTGGTTTTCATAAAATCCTCCGTAGCCTGATTGCCTAAAGAACTCTTCAAATTGTGAGAAGTCGTCAAAAGTTGTCCAAGTAAAGCCGCCAAAGTCCTTGAATCTTTGTCTGTACTCTTCCTCTCTTTGCCTTCTCCTCTCTTCTTCTGCTTTAATTCTTTCTCTTTCCTTCTTTTCCCAGTAGGCTCTTCCGTAGCCAGATATACTTTCAAATTCATTTTCCTTGCCTAGTAGATAGTGGTCTGCCCTGTCGTAGAAAAATTCCGTCACAACATAGTGGATGTACTTCAAGAAGGACTCAGACACGTTTCCAAGTAAGGGCACAAATATTGCCAAGATTATTAGGGTTGATAGCCAATCATTTTTC
>QWCE01002716.1_pt1 | contig 21237 bp, 25 predicted proteins | sample 1972531 | NCBI WGS metagenome assembly QWCE01 (sample SAMN09866716, study PRJNA288562) | Human gut metagenome isolate term4_stool, whole genome shotgun sequencing... | reverse complement strand
CGAAGTTAAGGATGATGAAAGCAAGCTAATTGCCCAAGTAAGATTACAAAGACAAAGGCAATTATACAAGGACTTTAACAAGGCTGGTAAACTTCGCCCCACTAGTGTAAATACTCACGTTTATGGGTATAGTAGAAGTAAAGCAAGCAAGGAAGTTTGGGCTGTTAGAAAATTAAATCAAACTTTATATGGAGATTATTTAGGCACAAAGAATTATAAAGATGCTGATAAAATTGTTAATAGAATAAAAGACAACAATCAGATGCGGTTACTTGAAGGTTTTAAAAAAGCTGTTGATAAGGGAGATATTTCTGTTTTAGTAGGAATTGACAGATACATTGAAATTTCCAAAGAAATTGATGATAAACTAGTAGGTATAACAACCAAAGATGGTATAAAAATAAAAGAATATGGAACTCATTTTATAGATAGAGTTATTGGTCAACATGCTCATGATGATATACCTAAAAAAGGTATGAGAAGGGGCGTTGATATAAACGAAATAAAAGAATCATTAATAAATCCTAATAAAATAAAATTCAGTATTGTAAAAAATGAAGAGCGAAACCAATATATAAATAGTGAAGTCAAAGTTACTTTAGATATAGACAGAGGTAGGCTAATACAAACTAGTCAAAACAAAAAAAGAAGGTAATTATGTTTATAATAACAGATTATGAGAGAGAGTTTATTACTAAATATCTTAAAAATGGAAAAGAAAAAATTAAAGAAGCAGAAATGCTAAACGATTTAGAAGATTTATTATCGGATATAGATTTGGATTTAGTCTGTGGTGAAAATGGAATGGATGAAAATTTTGATTTGACTGATTTTGGAAGAAAAGCTCAAAATATTCACGATGATATTTTTTTTAGAAATCATGATTATGATGAGAAATCTGATTCTTATATCTGTAATTACTAATTTTATATTACTTTTTAGATTAATCGCACTAGCAGTCGTTAGATGTGCTTTTTTATTAGCATAAAACAAGGAGGGCTGATGGGAATAATCGGATTATTGCAAGTACTATTTATAGCTTTAAAGCTAACAAACTTTATTGATTGGTCTTGGTGGGCAGTGTTGAGTCCTGCTTTAGTGTCAATTGGTATTATTGTAATATCATCTGTTGCTGCAGCAATAGTTATGAAAAATGAAATTAACAATTAGATATTATCCAAAATTACCAAAAAGAAAATGGCTACTTAAAAGAGAGGGCGGAGCTTATGAGCAACACGCCCACTTTTTATGCAAAAAAGATGCCGAAAATGTTAGAAGGTTAATAGATAGCAATAAATATCCTTATAATAAGAAATACAAAATAGCAATGCAAAGGATACTGACAGAGGAAGAATTTAAGAAGCTTGATAAGAAGCAAAGATACTACAACACTAACAATGGAGTTAGAAAATAATTAATCGTGAATTTATCGTGTGAAAATAATAAATAAACATTTAAATATCAATAAATTAATCGTGCGTTAATCGTGCGATTTTTTTATGGGAAGATACCGAAGTGGAAAACGGGACGGTCTGTAAAACCGTTGGCTTAGCCTTCGTGGGTTCGACTCCCACTCTTCCCACCATGGTCAATGCAGACCTAAAATGCAAAATAAACACGTATCTAAGTCATAGCAACGACTTAAAAAGCTTAAAAGGAGATGTTTTATGAAGACAGAAGAGTTAAAAGAAATAGGTTTAAATGATGAACAGATAGCGGCAGTTTTTAAATTAAGAGGAAAAGAAGTTGAAGATTATAATCAACTTAAAAACAACTTTGAAGCTTTAAAAACTGAAAACGAAAACTATAAGTCCCAAGTGGCAAGTGCTAATGAACAAATAGAAGCCTTTAAAGATATGGATATAGATTCTATCAAGGCTAATGCTGAAGAATATAAAGCAAAGTACGAACAAGCACAAATTAAGGCAAAAGATGATATTGACAAGCTTAAATTAAATAATGCTATTGATTTATCGTTAATTAATGCTGGCAGTAGAAATATAAAAGCTAGCAAAGCTTTGCTTGATTTAGAAAGTTTGGGAAGTTCTAAAAATCTAAATGAAGATTTAAAGGCACAAATTGAAGGGCTTAAAGAATCTGATTCTTACCTATTTAAGAATGTTGAAGAAGATAAGAAAAAATCTATTGGCAAGAGCAATGGGATTGATAAACTAAAAGATTTGTCAAAGATGACCTATATGGAAATGCTTGAAGCTAATAGAAAGGGGCTATTATAGGAGGTAAAACTAATGGCAGAAACTAACAAAGTAGGCTTATTTGATAAGACTGTTTTTAATCCAGCAGTTTTTGAAAAATATGTGGATATTATTGAAAGAGAAAGAACTAACGAGCTTTTAAATTCATCAGCTATTATTAGTCGTGATGATTTAAAGGCTAGAATGGATGAACAAGTCGGGGGAAATATTATTGTTACTCCAATAGCAGGAATTTTATCAGGAGAAGCTGATAACTACGACGGTCAAACAGATATCAAGTCAGATTCAACCAATACTTTCTATCAAAAAAGAGTGGTAATTGGTAGAGCACATTCATGGACTGAAAAAGATTTTGTTTTTGACATTACAGGCGGACACGACCCAATGAGAACTGTTGCTAATCAATTGTTAGATTGGTGGGCAGATTTAAAACAAGATTCACTACTTGCTATACTTGAAGGTATCTTCTCAATGTCAAAGACAGAAGATAAGAAGTTCGTAGATGGACACACATATAAGGATGAAGTATTTGGACAAGTAACTTTAAATAATGCTTTACAACAAGCCTTTGGAGCAAGAAAGAAAAATTTTGCTGCTGCTATTATGAATTCAGCTGTTGCAACTCAACTTGAAAATTTGAATTTGATTCAATATGCAAAATATACTGATTCAAGAGGTATCGAAAGACCAATGGCTCTTGCAAATCTAAATGGCAGACCAATAATTATTGATGATTCTCTACCAGTAAGCAAAGAGGGAGAATATACAACGTATATCTTTGGCCAAGGTGCTTTTGAATATACTAAAGCTGGAGCTAAAGTTCCTTATGAAACTGATAGAAACCCAATGAAAAATGGTGGGGAAGATACTCTATACACTAGAGATAGATTCTGCTTTGCACCAAGAGGAATTTCTTTTACTGAAGCTTCTATGGCATCTTTGTCACCAACAGAAGAAGAATTAAAGAAGGGCACTAATTGGGAAGTTGTTAAAAATGATGATGGTTCCTTCCCACTTAATCAAATTCCAATAGCAAGAGTTATAAGTAAATTAGAAGCTAAAAAACCAGCTGATGAGGGTACAGCAAGCCCACAAGCTTAAATAGAAAGTAGCTTTTTATGATGACCTATGAAGAATATATTACAGAAGGTTTTAATTCTGATATTACTAGCAAAGAATTTAATTATATTCTTAGACTTTTAAAGCGTAGGGTGAATTATTTCACTTTTAATCGCTTTAATGAAAAAAATAAGACTCATCAATATTATTTCAACGAGATTCTTTTAAGCGTTCTATCAGATCTATATAATTCTGGCTATCTTGGCAATAAAGATGAAGATGGCAATAAGGGCAAGATTTTAAAGGCTGAAAGCGTAGGACAATTACGCTATGAATATGCTGTAAAAACTGAAAATTCTTTGTCAGAGGATAAAAAACAAGATTTGATGGATAAGAAAATAAATAGGATTATTAAAGAGTATTTGGGCCATACTGGCTTGATGTATAGGGGCAGATATGCAAACTAATACTTTTGTAACTATTGTAAAAATGAAAGTTATTGATAGGAAAAATTCCTATGATATTTTGGGAACTTACCCAGCACATTTTGAAGAAACTAAGGGTATAAATGTAAATTTAACTAGCAGAGATAGGAAAGATATTGATGCTGTAACAGCTTATATACCAGAAGTTTTACGTGAAATTGATGTTGAAGATATCATTGTTAGAAATCCTAGCAAGGAAGATATAAAGATGCTAAATAGCTTAAAAGAATACCAGGATAATTATGAGGCTTATGTTATTACTTCATCTGATGTTTTTGATTTTGGTTCAAGCTTTATGAGGCATACTGTTGTAAGGGGAAAGTGATGATTTTTTTGAAAAATTTTGATTTTGACCAGCAAAAAGCAATCGAGAAAAGAGATTTAAAAACCAAGGGAAAAGTTCAATCTTTTATTGATAGCGAGTGCATAAGGCTTATGGATCCATACACGCCAAAGGATATAGGTACTCTTATAGGTCAAGCTACTAAAGGTACTAACATAGGTAGTGGCCGAATAGTTCAACAAACACCTTATGCAAAACGCTGGTATTACGAAAATGCTAATTTCCAAGGAGCTCCTATGAGGGGCAATAAATGGTTTGAAAGAATGAAAGCTAGCCACAAAGACTCTATTTTAAGAGGGGCAGCAAGCCTAGCAGGAGCTAAAAGCAAATGAGATCGATAATTGAAAGAATAAGAGATTATTTCTTGGAGTGCCCTTATTTAAAGGATGATGCAAGATTAAATGTAGATTTTTTAGGAGATAATCCTATAGAATACGGGATATATTCAGAGCCTACTAATGTACTTATCAAAAGATACGTAGATGGAGATGAGCTTAAACAGTTTAATTTTATCTTCGCAACAAGAACTTCTATGAGTGGTGATTTGATTACGCAATTAGAAAATAGTGCATTTTTTGATAAGTTGGTTGAGTGGGTTTATGAGCAAAACAAAGATAAAAATTTTCCTAAATTGGAAAATAATAAGTATCCGATAAAAATAGAAATAAATAATAATGGCTATGTTTCAAGTAGTGAAGCGAACAATGCCATTTATCAAATACAAATGACTTTAAAATATATGGAGGTATATAGTTAATGGAAAACATTCAAGCATTAAAAGAATTTAGAGGATTGATACTAAGAGCTGATGTTGTTTCTTTTATGGAAGTAGGGGATAAAATCTATAGAATGAAAGGTTTTACAGATTTGCCAACTGCTAAAGAAACTGAGGAATATTCAAGAAAATATGTTGATGAAAAATCTGAAAGAACAGCTGTAACTGGGGTAACATCTACAACTGATTTTACTCTTGATAGATATAAAGATAATCCGGTACACGAAAGAATTAAAGAAGTTTTTGATGATGAATTGCTTGCTGATGATGCAACTTGCAATATTTATGTTGTTGACTTTGCAAAGGAATTAGAAAAGGGCAAATTCTTCTGTATTAAGAGAAATTTCACTATAGTAGCTGATACCGAGGGTGATGGTACTGACGCTTATAATTATTCTGGAACATTTAAGGCTAATGGGCCAGCTATTAAAGGCTATGCAGAACTTGGCGAAGGCGATAGCGAATGGCTAACAATTAAATTTACAGAAGGAGAAGTTAATAAAACTACTGGTGGAAGTACAGGAGAAAATACAGGTCATTAAAGATAGAAGCGGGCATTATTTTTGCCCGTTTTTCTTTTGGAAAAATTTTAAGTTAAGGAGCAATTATGGCATTTAGAAGAAAAACAAAAAAGGTTATCAATTTAGAGTTTATTACATCTACTGACGAATTATTGACTTATGAAGTTGAGTATAGCAAAGATTTGGGCGAAAAACTTATACAAATTGGAAAAGATTTAGATAATACAGCCAATTCAGAAAATGAGCAAAAACAGTATTTGGTTAAGGCTTATGGTGAAATCTTGGGTTTGGAAGCTTTAAGAGAAATTAAAGAGAAAGTTTTTGATAATGAAGAGCTTTCATTGTCAGATCTTATTGATATTGGGATGTATATCATAAAGGAAGTTGAAAAGACAAATAAAGAAATCGAAGAAGAGTATAGGCTTGATGCAGAAATTATTGGAAAATCACAAAAGCTTAATGTTTTAAATGTTGAAGAGATTAACGATTTTATAAATGGAAAAAACAAATTATCTAATTAAAGGCTTAGCTGAGTATAAGTATATCAATGATTATAAATTAGTCTTTAATACTGATTTTAGGGTCTGGATAAGATATGAAGAGCTTATGCAAGATGAGAAATTAAAGGCAGAGGACTTGGCTATTTCTGTTTTGACTTTGTGTTTTAGAGATGGTCTTAATATTCTAAATTATATTGACTTAGAAACTGCTTTTAATCAAATCTTGTGGTTTTTTACTATGGGAGATTTTGATAATAAAACTATGGGAAAAACTAACGATTTGGAAAAAGAATCTGATGTAAAAGAGAAATCAAAAATCATCTACTCTTTTACCTATGATTGGTCTAGTATTTATGGAGCTTTTATGCAATGTTACAAAATCGATTTATTTGATGCAAGTATGCATTGGTGGAAGTTTAAGGCTTTGTTTAACAGCTTATCAGAAGATACTCAATTTGCAAAAATCTTATCATATCGTTCTATTAGCATTTCTTCTAAGATGTCAAAGGAAGAAAAGAAATTCTATAGATCTATGAAAAAGCTATATGGATTGCCAGATACTAGAAGTGAGGAAGAAAAGGAGAGATCTTTTGCTAAAAGTTTGTATTCTAGTATGAAAGATTAATTTAATCAAAGAAAGCGAGGTGAGAATATGGCAAGTGATGGACAATTGATATTTGATACCAAGCTAGACTCATCGGGCTTTGAAAAAGGTGTAGGAAGTTTAGCATCTAAGGCTAAAGAAATAGGTGGCGGTGTAGCCAAGTCCGCTGATTTTGTCAAAAATGCTGTTTTAACAGGTACTAAGGCTATGGTTGCAGGTGTAAGTAGTTTTGGTGCTTATAGTTTAAAAGCAGGTAGTGATTTTGACGCTGGAATGAGTGAGGTACAGGCTATTTCAGGAGCTACAAGTGACCAACTCCAAGCTCTTAGAGATAAGGCTAAGGAGATGGGAGCTAAAACAAAGTTTTCAGCTAGTCAATCTGCAGAAGCTTTAAAGTACATGGGCATGGCTGGATGGAAAGCTGACCAAATGTTGGCAGGTTTGCCAGGCATTATGAATTTGGCTGCTGCTTCTGGCGAGGATCTAGGTCTTGTTTCTGATATAGTTACGGATTCCTTAACTGCTTTTGGTATGAAAGCAGAAGAAACTGGTAGATTTGTAGATGTTTTAGCTGCAGCATCAACTAATTCAAATACAAATGTGTCAATGCTTGGAGAATCCTTTAAATATATAGCTCCAGTTGCTGGGGCTTTGGGATATACTGCAGAAGATACAGCCTTAGCTTTAGGCTTGATGGCAAATGCTGGAATTAAAAGCAGTCAAAGTGGTACTTCTTTAAGAGCATCTTTAACCAGACTTGCTAAGCCTACCAAAGAAGTAAAAACTACTATGGAAGCTCTTGGAATTAGCATTACTAACAGCCAAGGGCAGATGTTGCCACTTAAAGATTTGATGATAGAGCTAAGAAGTTCTTTTAGTGATTTAACCAAAGAGCAACAAGCACAAGCGGCAGCTGCTTTATTTGGTAAAGAAGCTATGAGTGGTATGCTTGCAATCATAAATGCAAGTGATGAAGATTTCAATAAATTAGCAGAAGCGATAAATAATTCAACTGGCGCAGCTGAAAATATGGCTAAGATAATGAATGACAACCTAAAGGGCGACTTTACAATAATGATGTCAGCTTTAGAGGGACTTGGTATTTCATTTTACGAAAATCTTGATAAGCCTATGAGGTCTGTCGTTCAAAGCGTTACAAAGCAAATTGATATATTAAATCAAGCTATTAATAATGATTTAGCCTCTGTTCCACAAGTATTAGGTTCTATGATTGCAGACGGTGCAGTAGCAATCGCAAGCAAAGCACCAATGATGATAGAAACTGGTCAGAATATAATCCTATCGTTTTTAGAAGGTATAGATAATAATTCAGATAAATTAGCAGATAGCTCAGTAAAGATTATTACACATTTAGTTACTGCTTTACTAAATACTGGCTCTAAATTATTAGAGGTTGGCGGTAAATTAGTTTTAAAAATTGGTGAGGGTTTAGCTAACAATGCTGAAACTATTGCACCTAAGGCATTAGAGGTAATAGGAAAGCTTGCTGATGGATTTCTAAAAGCTTTACCTCAAATGATAAAAATTGGTGCAGATATTGTTAAAGGGGTTGCCAAAGGATTAAAGGAAAATCCTCAAATAGTAGCAGAGGCAGTACCAGCAATACTTAAGGCATTTGCAAGTGCTATGCTTTTATTCCAAGGTGTTGATGTAGCGAAAGGATTACTAAAATCTATTGCTACAGGCATAAGTTCTAACGACTCGTTAATAGAAGCTCCTGCAAAGGGATTGATAGGAAAACTAAATAAAACCCTTATAGCTGATGGAGATAAACTTCATTCAACAGGAAAGGGGCTTTTATCAAAAATAGCTAAAGGCATTAGTGCTAAATCAGAGCCAATCATAAAAGCCGGAAAAGACACTGTTGATTATTTGGGTATTGCCATCTTAGAAGGTAGGGACAAGCTGTTAGCACCAGCAAAAGGATTAGTCACTGCAATTGGAAATACTGTAAGTAAAATTGGTGCTTCAAGCCTAGTTCAATCTGGATTAGGGTTAGTAACTAAAATAGGAGCGGGTCTATCAAGTGGCTTTGGTCATATTACAGCAATAGCAGGCAAGATCGTGCCTTTAATTGCTGGGATTTTGTCAAATCCGATTGGATTAGTTGTAGCTGGTACGCTTCTTATTGGTGCTTTAATAAAAGGATTTAATATTGATGTGCCAAAGCTAACCCATAGTGCAGGTCAAATTATAGGTAAAATTGCCAAAACCATTGTAAGTGGTGCAGGTCAATTATTAAAACCAGGTATCCAGCTAATTACAAATATTGGCAAAGGCTTCAGCAGTGGAATTCAAAGCTTTATAGAAAAAGGACCAGTAGAGTTAATTAAAAATATTGGTTCCTCTATTTTATCTGGAGCTAAAGGCTTATGGGATGTTGGAGCAAGTTTAATTTCTGGCATCAAAGACGGTTGGAACGGAAATAAAGAAGAAGTAATCGAGGAAGCCTCACAAATACCAAACGAAATAAACGATAGTATTGATCCTTCTTTAACAACAGAAACTGGTCAATCTATGGTTGAAGGAATTATTGAAGGTGTTAAGTGGGGGCAATCTTCAGTTGCTGAAGCCTATAGAGAATTAATTCAAAATGGTATAAACGAAACAGATGCTAAGGCTATTTTAAGGCAAGAAGGTTCGTTATCCATACAAGAATATGTACAAGGGATTTTAGAGTCTACAGGAAGTGCAAAAGAAGCTTATGCAGCCCTTATGTCCGAGGGTCTAAGTCAAATGGACGCAGCCGAACAATTCTTTGAAATTGCAGGCTTAAATATGGACTCCTTTATAAATGGAACCGAAGAGGGCGGACAAACTTATAGGGAAAGATTAGAGCAATTAATGGCTGAAGGCAAAAAGCCATTAGAAGCCATTGAAGAACTATATAATCTAGGTAAAGAAAATTCTGATAGTTTTGTTAAAGGTTCAGAAGAAGGCGGTCAAAATCTAGCAAGCACATTTAGTCGAATGATTGATGCAGGATTTACAGAACTTGAAGTTATTGATCAAATGTACCAAAAAGGTCAATTAAATGTAAATGCCTTTGGTGAGGGTTCAGAAGCAGGAAAAGATCACATCATAGCAATATATAAAGGTTTAAAAGAAGCAGGACTTACAAATGTGGAAGCAATTGAAAAGCTACACGAAATCGGCTTATTAAATGCTCAAGGTTTTGCCGAAGGTACAAGCCAAGGCCAAGTTGATGTAGAAAATGCTATGAATGCCTTAATACAGTCTGGGCTAACAAAAACACAAGCAAGTGAGCTAATGGCAAGTGCTGGTAGGTCAAATGTAGATGCTTATGTAAGCGGTGTTAATCAAGCAGAGGGAAGCGTAAGCGGTGCTTATGATAACGCCTTTGCTAAACCATTTTCAATCCTAGACTTTTTCTTAGGAGATCCAACTCAAAGAAAAGGTAGGGAAACAGGCGAGAAATACGCAACTGGTATTAGTCAGTCTAAAGATAAGGTAAAAACTGAGGCAGAAGGTGTGATGAAATCTGCTGAAGAATCTTTTTCTAAAGATACTCAGGCTAAAAGTCAAGGTTTAAAAATAGGCGATCAATTTGCTGGAGGAATTAACGAATCGAAGGCAAAAGTAACTAACGCAAGTAATCAAGTTGGTCAATCTGCACTTAGTGAACTGGATAAAAAATCATTAGAATTTAGGAATGCTGGTGATAAGGCAATGCAATCTTATCAGGCAGGCATTGACAGCAAAAAAGGTCAAATTATAAACTCTATTAATAATATGAGTAGGCAAATTGACCAAAGCTTAAACAATACTTCTAACAAAGCCACAAGCGTTTCTAGTCAGATGATGAACAAGATGGCTAAGGAAGTTATAAACGGATCTAATAAGATAAGCCAAGAATTTAAGCGTATGGGAGATTTAGTTAATAATAGTATTTCCGATACGAAAAATAGAATTACAAACTCATCTAGTCAAATGATGAATAAATTTGTAAGCACAATAAAAACTGGTGCCAATAATTCTATAAATGCCATAAAAAATATGGGTTCAAGAATGGTATCTTCTGTTAATGGTTTCCGTGGACAATTCCAAAATGCAGGTTATAACCTAATGGCAGGTCTAAGAAATGGAATTAATGGTGGTGCTAGTGGAGTTATTAACGCTGCGATTAATGTAATGAATAGAGCTGTTAGAGCAGCAAAAAGAGCCGCTTCTATACACTCACCATCAAAAGTTTGGCAAGATGAAATTGGTGCAATGCTAACATTAGGTATGGCAAAAGGTATAGAAGATAAATCTGGTGAAGCTATCAAAGCTACAAAAACACTAATGGAAAATGTAAAAAGACAAGCATCCAATGGTGTTGATATTGAAGTAGCAAGCAACATAGAAGCCTCAGGAAAAGATATTTCTAAAAGTGCTATAAGAATTGGAAGCGACTTTATAACTTCAATAGATAAGGCATCAAGCTCTACAAGTGAAACTATTTCATCAAAATTAATAGAATCTGGACAAAGCATCAAAGAAAAAGCTTTGTTAGGAATTGATGAAATAGCAAATGTTTCAACAAACGAAATTGGTAATCAGTTAATTTCATCCGCCACCGAGTTTCAAGATTTTGCTGCAACAACAATTGATGATGTGAGTTCTCAAACTAACGATAGTTTTAAAAATCAAATGACTAAGGCTAATGAACTTGTAGGAAACCATACGGTTAGTTTGATAGATAAGCTTACCAAAAAAACTGTCGCTCTTATAACTAAAGAATTGACAAAAAGTGCAAAAATTATCGCTAATACTGTAAGCAAAATAATTAAAGATCTTTCTAATAAAGTTAATGACTTAATCAAAAATTGTAAAGAAGCTAAAGATAGCTTTGATGATAATTTAGATGAAAATATTTCTAAAGAATCAAAAGTTTTAAGCTCTAAAGACTTAGGCGATATGGAAAAGAAAACAAGAGAAAATCTTGAAAATATCGCAAAATATAGAACCACAAAAGGTTTTGAGTCTAAAGAAATGCAAAAAACTTTAGATGAACTTGAAAAAAGAAATCTTGCAAACTTAGAAAAAATTAGCAAAATGCAAAAGGCTAAAGATGGTCAGAGCAAGGATAAGCAGGAAGAAAAACCAGCAGATACAAAAGCATATGGTCTTAGTGATGAAAAATTAGATAAATTAGCAAGTTTGGCTAGTGATAATTTAGAAAATGTTGAAAAATTAAGAAAGATTGATGAAAGTAAACGCTCTTTATCAGATAATCAATTAGACAAAATAGAAAGTCTTAATAAAGAGAATTTAGGCATAATAGATCAATTGAAACAGTTAAACAAAGAAAATTCTTCAGGAAGTGAGAATAAAAAACCAACTGTTGATTTTATGTATAAAGATTTAGTTAATCTTAAAAACCTAAACGATTCTAATTTAGACACTATAAATGAATTACGAAAAATCGAAGAAAATAAGAGAAACCTTAACGATGAAAGTCTTGATAAAGTAGAAAGATTAAGTAAGGAAAATCTTCAAATCATCGAAGAATTAAAAAACATAAAGGAAAATACAGACGGTGGATCTTTAGTTGCAGAATTTATAGAAAGAGCAAAAAGTATGCTTAGAGATTTTGCTAATAGGGATATGGCAATTATGGGGGCTAAAAGCCAAGCTATAATGCCAAGCTTTGCAAAAGCTTATGATTCTGAAGATATCACTATAAGAAATGGAGATATAACCACAGTAATTGAACTTGATGGTCAAGTTTTAGGCAAAGCTGTAACACCAATAGTTAGCCAAGAGATGAGCAAGGATAGGAGGCGTAGAAGATGAAGCAAAAACTTCAATATATTTTAGAAGATTATGATGCCCATGTTTTAGCTTATCCTAGTGTGTCGAATACTGGATTAATCAGAGATGAATTTATTTCTGATGCAGGAAATATTTATTATTCAGACCTAAAAACCAAAGCAAATGAGATTAGTTTTGAAATTGAGTTTAAAGGATCTGACGCCCAAATTAAAGAGAATCGAAGAAAGGTTAGTAAGTTGCTGGATATGGCAAGTATTACTTTTGATGAGGAAGTTTATTACAAAGGGCGATTTGTAGAAGCTGGCGTGGATAAAAGATATTTTTATGAAGTGGTCACCTATAAGGGTTCTTCCATAGCTCATTTATATACCCAAAGATATGAAGTTAAAACAAATGAAATTACAAAAATATATAACAACGGTAATTTAAAAACGCCAATTAGAATTATTTTAAATGGTCAAGGATCAAATATTAAAATAAGCGGCTTCAATTCTGAAATTTATGTAAAAAACCTAAACGAAGAAATTATTATAGATGCAGAAAAGGGAATATCAGATGAAAAAGGGATAAATAATGTAGTTTTATTTGCTTTCCCTTATATTGAAAAATATGTAGATTTGCTTGTAAGTGGAAGTGGAAATTTTACAACTTTTGTAGAGTTTGAAGGTAGGGTTATATGCTAATTACTAATCTAAAAGGTAATACAAAACCCTTTGAAGCCTACAAGGATTTGATGATAGAACAAGAAATCAATAAGCTTGACATCTTAACTTTTGTAATACCAGAGCAATTTATTAGCCAGTTAAAAAATGAATATTTGGTGACTACTGAAAAGCAAATCTATGTAGTGAAAAACATAGAACCTTACTACAATGACTATAAAATCGAGTGCAAGCAAGATGTTTCTGATTGGTATAGCTTTCACCAAAGTTTAAACTTTCCATATAAGCAAATTAAAACAGTAATTTTAGGGATTATGCCTAGCGGTTGGCAGGCGGTATATGAAGATGATATCAAGGAATATCGAACTATTACTGCTGATTGCAAGATGAGTATAGAAGTAATTGAGGAAGTAAAAAAGAAATACGGTGTTGAAGTTAGATTTGATAATAAAAATAAAAAAATATATATCGCCTATAAACTGGCAAAAGATAAGGGAGTGTATTTCTCTAGCGATTTAAACATTATCAATAAATCTATAAAGACCGAATCTTTTGAATTTGCAACAAGAATTATTCCAGAAGGTATGAACGGTTTGATGATAAACCAGATTAACGATGGAAAAAATTATTTAGAGAATAAGTCATATAGTGATAAAACTATTACCTATTATTGGAAAGATGAAAGATTTACTAATATCAAAAGTCTAAGAGACGAAGCTCAGAAAAAGCTTGATGAGCTAAGCAAGCCCTTAAAGTCTATAGAAATCAAAGTGGAGGATCTGTCAAAGGCAACTTCTATTTACAATTTAGATTTTGCCTTAGGCGATTATGTACACTTGCTTGATGAAAAGAATAAGACGAATGAAGTTTATAGAATTGTAAAGCTTAAAAGATATAAAAATAAACCTTTGGCTACTGAAATAACTTTAAATAACAAGTTGATTGATCTTAATGACGATGCTGACAAACTTGTCAATCTCACAAATGAAATGTGGGAGAAAACTAGGGTAAGATTTGAAACTACAGAAAATAGCATAAAGGGTTTTGTAGAAACCCAGCAAAAATATACAGATGATAGCTTTAAAACGTACAAATCGGAAAGGGAGATGACCGACCGAAGAATTTACGAAGCTATTAGCGAATCCACAACTTATGTCGACCCTAAAACTGGACAAACTAAGCCAATTATAGATAAGCAACTTGAAATTGACAAGAGCCTTGATGGTATAAAAATAGATATTATCAATCAGGAAAAATCACATAAGGATTTGATTGATATTAATTTTGACAAAATGAAAGAACACATGGACAGTCGATTTGGTGAGCTTGATACTAGTATTTCAAATGTCAAAGGTGATGTAGTTGCATATAAACAAGCTTTTGATATAGCCGAGGGTAAGGTCAATTCTGAAATAATTTCCCTTAGAGAAGAAATCGACCAGTCTGGTAATGACATCAAAAAATATATTTCTGAAAATTATTCATCAAGAGAGCAAACTGATACCGCAATTCAAGATAAGGTTGGTTCGGTTAAAAATTATGTCGATACTAATTTTTCTACAAGAACTCAAACAGATCAGATGATAAAGTCCGAGGTAAGCTCTGTAAAATCAGATGCACAAGATGCTAAAGAAAAAGCAGAAAGAGCCTATAGTGAAGTTTTGCAGACTGAAAGAGAAGTTTCAAGTAAGGTTGGTGTTAATGATGTATATTCTATAATCCAACAATTGCCAGAATCGGTAAAAATTGATGCAAAAAACATTGATTTAAGTGGAAATGTCGATATAACAGGAACATTTCAAACTAGCTCCTATGGAAAAAGAGTAAAAATTGAAGGCAGCACCATTAAATTTTACGATTATAGTAGTCTAATAGGTAGTATGACAGTAGATTCTGACGGACAAATCAATATCCAGGGACACTATTTAGAGGACGGGTACATTAGACTTAATTCCAATAAAGGAGGAAATGTCTATAGGAATATTTCAAGTGATAATCCTCAAAGTTGGTTAGGTGGCAAATCTTGGGGAGCAACAGCCTTAGAATTAACAGGCTTGTATTCTTCAGTCGTATTTGTAGATCGTGAATTTAAAGCTTATGAGAGGGCAACTTTTTATGGCAAGCCACTTTTTAAAGATGAAATCAATTTAGATGATAATGCTACAATAAATGTAACTAGTGGCGGTGGTCAAGTTTGGATAAGCCAAACAAGCTCAGGTCTTTCCTTTGTAATAGATTTTAACAAAAAACAGACATTTTTTTCCTAGGAGTGTTTATGGAAAATGAAAAAATAATAAAAAAATATATCAATTTTTTAAGTCAAGAAATATATAACAACATTTGTATATCAGTAGAGCTTGAAGAAAAAAATATCAAGATTAAAGAATTAGAAGAAGAAATTAAAAAAATTAGCAAAGATAAAGAAAAGAATATAAAGGAGAATTAGCATGGAAAAAAGACGTGAAATCGACCAAGATAAAGCACAAAAAATCGCTAGTGAACTAATAGAAGTTGCAACAAATAATCAAGCAACCTTAATAGAATTTGACGATGCAGTTTATAAAGTTAGACAATACTACAATGAAAATGCAGTATTAAAGACTGATTCAAAGGATAATTAAATGATTAGAACCACTACTTTACATCAAATAGAAGGTGGAAGAATAATTAAGCAGCAAGATTCAAGTTCTAAATTGGGATTTATCCTACAAGATGCCCGAGGTAGAGGAGTTGATTTAGAAGGAAAACAAGCAAAGATATATTTATATACTAAAGACACTGAATGGAGTCAAGAATCAACAGTTTTTGACAAATCAAAAGTGTCTTTTAATTTGCCTGGAAATCTTAAACAAGACACCTATAAGCTTGAAATTGAATGTGATGGTTATGTTTTTCCAGCTGATAATAAGTTACTAATTGAAGTAACCAAGGGTCATAGAAGCCTAATAACAAAAGAAGAAGCTGGATTAATAAAAAAATCTACCGACGAAATAATAAAAGAAGAAGCCGAAAAAGCTATCCAAGACATAGTTAAAAAAATCGACTACACAAAATTAAAAGGCGACAAGGGAGACCAAGGAGAAAAAGGCGAACAAGGTGAACCAGGTCCAAGAGGTGAGCAAGGTATTCAAGGAATCCAAGGTCAAAAAGGTGAAACTGGAGAAAGAGGTCCTAAAGGAGATAAAGGCGATAAAGGAGAAAATGGCGATAAGGGAGATCAAGGAGAAAAGGGCGAAACTGGTAGAGCCTTAAAATTTGAAGATCTAACAGAAGAACAAAAAGCACAACTAAAAGGCCAAGATGGAACGATGACCTTTGAAGACTTAACACCAGCACAAAAAGCAAGCCTAAAGGGTGATAAAGGTGATCCTGGTATTCCTGGTAAAAATGGTGTTGATGGCAAGGATGGATATACACCAATAAAGGGAGTAGACTATTTTGACGGCAAAGACGGAGCCAAAGGTGATCCAGGCCCAGCAGGAAAAGACGGTGCAAAAGGTGAACCTTTTAGATATGAAGATTTCACAGAAGAACAACTAGCGAAATTAAAAGGTCCTAAAGGAGATAAGGGAGAGCCTGGCAAAGATGGATATACACCAAAAAAAGGTGTTGATTATTTTGATGGCAAAGATGGTCAGAAAGGTGAAAGTGGAGAAAAAGGACCAAAGGGCGATAAGGGTGAACCTGGTCCAATAGGACCTCAAGGTGAACAAGGCCCAAGAGGTTTACAAGGAATCCAAGGAGTAAAAGGCGAAACTGGAGCGAAAGGGGACAAGGGCGAGCCAGGGCAAAAAGGAGATCCTGGAATTCAAGGTGAAAAAGGAGCAGATGGTAAGGATTTTGATATTGCTACTTTACCAGATAGTCTAAAAACCTTAGCAACTGTAAAAAGTGCATCTAACAATGCAAACATATATTATATTTTGGATCCAATCGATGATTTTGCTCAATTTAATTTGGCTGGTATGAAAGTAATTTTCGACAAGAGAAGAAATACCTTAAAAATCACAAGTACAGTTAATAATATTCAATGTTTATTAGATTTTAATAATGCACGTACAAAATGGGGATCTTGATTTTTAAATGAGTTGATCAAAAAAAAAACACTTGCACCACGTATCAATACGTAGTATAGTATAAATGTCAGGAGGTAGGTATACATGCCAATGACACAAGATGAAATGGTCAAGCTACTTAAAAAACATGGTTTTAAAGTAGCTGATGGAGGCAAGGGTAGTCATATAAAAATGACCAAGCCTGGTCTACTTAGACCAATAGTCATTCCACATGGAGAACTTAAAAAGGGAACTGAACGTGGAATTCTAAAGGAGGCGGGACTTAAATAGTCCCTAATCCTTGGATAAATGAAAGGTGGTATTTATGTTAGTTTCTTATCCAGCTATTTTTTATTATTGTCCTGAGGAAGATGGATATTATATTAATTTTCCAGACATTGAAGGAGCAGGAACTCAAGGAGATTCTATTGAAGATGCCTTGTATATGGCAAGTGAATATCTAGGAATCATGGCTAGCTCAATTTTAGAAAATGGTGGGAAATTACCTAAAAAATCAAATATTAACGAAATTTCTATAGTTGAAGACTTTCCATTTAAAGACGAAGACGAATTTGTCGGATATTACGATCTAGACAAATCATTCGTATCTTTAGTTTATGTTGAATTGGACGATTATTTCGGTAGTCAAGAATTGATAAAAAAGACCTTGTCAATACCAAAATGGACTAATGATTTTGGTAAGAAGATGAACCTGAATTTTTCAAAACTTTTGACAGATGCTATTATAAATATTGCTAGTAATTAGATAGGAACTTAATTAAGAGAGCGTACGCTCTCTTTTTTGTGTACATTTTAGGAGGTGAAAGATATGTTAGAGATTACAAAAGCCATTGCTGATTTTGGTGTCTTGTTAGTGATAGCAGGAATTTTCTTGTATTTTTATATCACAGATAAAAGAAGCTGGCAAAAAAGCCAGGATAAGATGTTTGAAAGAAGCAACGAAATTAACGATAAATTGACATCGATTATAGCAGGCAATACTGTAAAAATGGATGAGCATAGCAATAGTTTGAATCGACATTCAAGCGAAAGCAAACAATATTTTGACGATTTGAATCAAAGGGTAGAAAGAATAGATACTAAGATGGATAAGCTCCAAGCGACTACCAAGGAGCTTGCCACAAAAGAGATGGCGGAAGAAATTAAAGAGGAATTAAATAATTTAAAACGATAATGGGGGTTAGTTTATGCTAACCCTTTATTTATGAAAGGAGAAATTATGGGAGTTAGAGAAGCTTTGAAGTGGATGGATGATCATCATAGATCTAAGGGAAATTATCCTTATTCTATGAGTAGGAGAAATGGCAATCCTGGATTTGATTGCTCGTCTGCTGTTTTTTATGCACTAATAGCTGGAGGTGTTTTGCCTAAGAACACTTTTATCGGTAATACTGAAAGTCTTTTTAAGCTAAAAGGGAAATATTTTGATGAAATTTATTCTTATGGAGAGGTTAAGGCTGGAGATATCTTTATCAGAGGTGGTGAGGGTAGATCTGCTGGTGCTAATGGTCATACTGGTATGTTTTATAAGAAAGATGGGATTGTACATTCAAATTATACTAATAATGGCATTTCTTATAATGATAATTCTTCATACATTGGATATTTTCTTGATAGGAGAAGATCTTGGAACGAGAGATATTTTAGACCAAGATATAAGGGAGCTAAAAAGCCTATTTCTAAGCCTAGGGTAGAAAGTAATGATTTGAAGTTTATTAAAAATGAAAATTGGCATTGTGTGACACAATGTGCTGTTAATGTGAGAAGTCAACCTTCGACAAATGCACCAATTGTGGCTGTTTATCCTATGGGGTCTACTATTAATTATGATTCTGTGTATGAGGCTAATGGCTATAGGTGGATTTCTTATATTTCTTATTCTGGAGTAAGAAGATATGTGGCTTATAGAAGACTTTGGGGAAATACCCATCCATGGGTTGTTTTTTAAATCTCCTTGACTAATACGCATTAATGCGTATAGTTATAATGTAAGGAGGTAATCATTATGCCAATGACGTCTAAGCAGATGATTAAGTTCCTTGAAAAAAATGGCTTTACCTATATACCATCAGGAGATGGTTCTCATAGGAAGTACAAAAATTTCAAGAACGGTAGGGTAACAACTGTCCCATACCACGGTAACGAAGATTTGCCAAAGGGTACGGAACAAAAAATCCTAAAACAAGCGGGGCTAAAATAGCCCCTCCTTACTAAAATCAAAGGAGTGTTTATGTTTGTATCTTATCCAGCTGTATTTTTAAAAGATATAGAAAGCAATGGTTATACAATTTTATTCCCCGATTTGCCTGGATGTATATCCTGTGGTGATGATGTGAAAGAAGCCCTTTATATGGCAAATGATGCCTTGGGAATCTATCTATTTGATGACTATTCAAAATTAGAGGACTTGCCAGAATCTTCTAGATTAGAAGAAATAGATATAAAGGATAGCATAGATGAGGATGAAGAAGAATATTTTTCTTTAGAAGGAAGTTTCAAGTCGTATGTCGGTCTTGATTTGACTGACTATGTAAAGAAGCATGAAAATAGGACGGTAAAGAAAAACGTAACGATCCCATCTTATCTTAATGAGATGGGGAAGAGTAATAATATTAACTTCTCAAAGCTTTTAACCGAAGCTTTGGAAAGAGAATTTGAAATAGAATAATTTAATTGAAGCGATTACATAAGTAGTCGCTTTTTTAGTTTTTAGAAAGGATATAAAATTATGAAATATGAAGATTTGTTTATGTCAATAGCTTACTTATTGCTAAGCGGGCTTTTAGTTTATGCAATAAAATTAACACGTGACAAAGCAAAAGAAATTGGTAGTGCGGATGTCAGAAATACTGTTGATTATGTACTTGATATTGTAGAAAAGGTAGTAGGGGCGATTAATCAAAATATTGTTGACTCTGCAAAAGAGAGCGGGAAATTTGACATTGCAACTGCAAAATCAGCAAAAGATAAAGCGATGAAAGATATAGACGATATCCTATCTGATACTAGTAAAGACATACTAGCAAAAGGTGTAGGGAATATCGATGAATTTTTAGACAAAGCTGTTGAGGCGGAAGTTAGAAAACAAAAAATAAAATAGTAAAGTAAAGATACTGTTTAACTTTGGGCTGGCAATTGTGTCAGCCCTATTTTTTTGTGGTATAATTTACACGAAAACAACATGGTTTTTTGTTGTGAAGGAACTTGAATGGACTTAGAAAAAGTACTGACTATCTTAGCTTTACTTTTATCAATCACTAATGTGATTTTAGAAATAAAGAAAAAATTAAAGTAATGTAATCTGTTGTATGTAACTTGTGATTTTAAAGTTTTTTGCGATTGGGTATCTCGGCACCTCCTCAAAAGAAAAATATATTAACGAAAAAAAGTAGTGGTTGTCTTTAGAATCATTTACTTTTACTTACAATAATGGTAGAATGTAGATAACAACAGATTGATGTTCATTCAACCCTGTTAGAGAGTAAGCAGACCCGAGATATAGCTTATTGATGAATGGAGAACTAGTACCCCTCAATCTCATCTTAATCTCACACCTCAAGCTTTAAAGCCCGCACTAAGGAGAGCTATTACGCTCTCCTTTTTGCATGGGGAAAAATAAAAAAATTTTAACTTATGTACTTGAAAAAGAATTAAATTTAGCATAGGCTATATATGGGTTATCCTTGAGAGTCGTTTATTTATAGACGGCTCTTTTTTTGTCTTTTTATTTAGAAGTTAGGCATATAAAACTATGGCTAATAAATTAAAATCGCTTGTAGGGCAAAATATGAATGATTGTGTATATTCCAATGTTTGTGGTGGTATTTTTTAATTTAGATTAAAAAAATGAAAAAAGTGAAAAAATTTTAAAAAAAATATTAAAAAAAATATTAAAAAAAGATAAAGGAGGGTTTTATCCCTCCTATTTTTTCTCTGTGGGCAATATGTGGGCAACCTAAACCTACTTACAGCTTCTTAGACAATCGCAAAACGGGGTAAATACTAGGGTTGTGGATATTGCAATATGTGCTTAGTTCTTCTATCCTGCACCAAGTTTTAATAATAATTTTTATCGAAGATCAAAAATGAGTGGTAAACATTTTAAGGTGACCCCACAAAGTTGGACCTAATACCAGAGTTAGAACTAAACTAGCCCTGGTATTTCTTTTTCCTTTCCTACCCCTAGGGGTAGAAAGT
>QWCE01002715.1_pt1 | contig 21239 bp, 13 predicted proteins | sample 1972531 | NCBI WGS metagenome assembly QWCE01 (sample SAMN09866716, study PRJNA288562) | Human gut metagenome isolate term4_stool, whole genome shotgun sequencing... | reverse complement strand
AAGAGGATCACAAATCCTTTGTTCTGCATGAGTATATTTGATATATCGTTATTATTTCACGTAGTCTAGATTGCCACAAAGTTACGCTAAAATATACTATTGACAAACAGATACCGCTCCGATCGTCCAAAAAACTATTCGGCGCCACACTGCAAAAGCCCCCAAACGTGGCTATGGGATAACAAAAATAGGACGGCACCTAAGCACTGTCCTATTCATTACAGAGCGGAAAACGAGGCTCGAACTCGCGACCCTCAGCTTGGGAAGCTGATGCTCTACCAACTGAGCTATTTCCGCATATCACCCTCCTCGGATTGTGAAGGCAAAGGTACAATAATTTTTCAAACCAACGTTCGAGACGAATAACATTTGCAGAGACGCACAAGACGTGTAACCCGTTGTAGGGACGCACAAGACGTGTAACCCGTTGTAGGGACGCACGATCTGTGCGTCCGTCCCCGTTAAACCCACGATGCTGTAACCTTTGATACAACGGACGCACAGATCGTGCGTCCCTACACGGCAACGTCTTGCTTTGATACAACCGTGCGTTTCCACGTGGGAATTTCGAAATATCCACGTGGAGATAAAAAATTCTCCACGTGGAGACGAAATAAAACTTCGGAGGAATCAAATGATATGTCCGAAGAATTTTTTCGCGCCTACGTGGAGAATAAAAAATAGCCACGTGGGGATTTGAGATTTCCCACGTGGCTATTCGTTTAGGAGTCGGCTCGTTGTGTCGACGGGCAGTCCTTTGCTTTTTTAGGGCTGACGGCAGCGTTATCGGCGGGCGTACTGCGAGCGACCGAGCGAGTAGACGTCGCCTCCGAGGCTGTCGACGGCTACGATGACGGGGAGCTCCTCGACACGTAGCTTGCGAATTGCTTCAGGGCCTAAGTCGTCGAAGGCAATGACCTCGGCTTCCTTGACGCACTTGCCCATCAGAGCAGCAGCTCCACCGATGGCGGCAAAGTACACGCCCTTGTACTGCTTGATCGCGTCAACAACCTCTGGGCTACGCAAGCCCTTGCCGATCATCACACGCAGACCATGCGCTATGAGCGTTGGCGAATAAGCGTCCATACGTCCTCCCGTAGTGGGACCCACGGAGCCTATAGGCTGTCCAGGCTTAGCGGGGCAAGGACCCGCATAGTAAACGACCTGCCCGGCGAAGTCAAAGGGCATCTCCTCGCCTCGCTCGAGCATCTCGACAAGACGCAGATGCGCTGCGTCACGTGCTGTATAGATAGTCCCCGAGATGTAGCACATATCTCCCGCTCTGAGCGGAGTAATCATCTCTGTCGTAAAGGGGGCTCTGAGTATCTTCTTCTCTTCCATGTCTCTCTATGTATTTATAGTACACCCTCTGCGTGGCGTGTAGCATGGCAACTGATATTGACCGCTACAGGTAGTCCGGCGATATGTGTCGCACCCGTATTGATGGCGACAGCTAGGGCGGTGGTGTCTCCACCGAAGCCCGCTGGCCCGATGCCCATCTTATTGATCTCTTGGAGTAGCTCCTCCTCGATCTCAGCCACTGCGGGATCGGGATGACGCTCACCGATAGGACGTAGTAGAGCACGCTTAGCAAGCTCAGCAGAGCGCTCCATCGTGCCTCCGATGCCGATGCCGACGATGATTGGCGGACAGGGATTGCCCCCAGCGTGGGAGATGGTGTCGAGGACAAACTGCTTGATGCCAGCTACCCCTTGGCTAGGGGTGAGCATCGAGAGCGCACTCTTATTTTCACTGCCGAAGCCCTTGGGCGCTACCGTGATGTGCATTTGGTCTCCGGGCACGATGCGGTAGTGGATGACGGCGGGGGTATTGTCGCCTGTGTTCTGTCGATGTATCGGATCGCTCACGACAGACTTGCGCAGGTAGCCGTGGGTATAGCCTCTGCGGACGCCCTCGTTGATGGCGTCTTCGATCAGATCCCCCTCGACGTGCAGATCCTGTCCCATATCGACGAAGATGACGGTCATACCCGTATCTTGACACATTGGGGCACGCTCACTGCGCGCTATGTGGACGTTTTCGATGATAGTACTAAGTACATTTCGTGCTAGAGGCGAGCGGTCTCGCTCTGCGCCCTGCTGCATAGCAGCCTCGATGTCGGGCGATAGATTGACACAAGCCTCTATGCAAAGTTTCTCCACCAAGTCTGTGATGGCTGTAGAGGATATTGTACGCATATATTAAGTGTGTAAGTAAACTGTCTTGTTAAGTAATTATGGACGAATGAGCTTGCAGCTGTACCGCTCACCAGATCCGCTGAGATGTACGATGTAGACACCAGACTGTAGCGCATAGTCGGCAAGGGATAGCGAGGAGTGCGTACTCGTCAGTGGGAGCGACAAGATGCGCTGCCCAGCAGCACTGTATAGCTCTACCTCTGCTGAGGCATCCCCAGCTAACCATGAGTCTGGTAGTAGGAGGTAGAGACGCTCCCCGACGAGCATCACACGCGGCTCGTCTGCAGTCTCTAGGGCAGATGTGCCACCCGCCTTGAGCTTACCCAAGACGATGGGGTCTATCCAGTAGTGACCTAGGTAAGGAGTCCTCCCAGCCTTTGCTGGCTCCCAGTTAGAGCCGACTAGGTGCCACGCATAGGGAGTGGCGTGTGGCTGTGCTTTGCTCATGAGCAGTGGCGCTGATAGGGACTTGCCCTCACTCCCCTCTAGTGCTATGTAGTAAGAGCCTGCGGGGAGTGTCAGTGGTGTGTCTTCTTTTGCAGGGAAGAAGGCTTGGAAGGCATCCGAGAGTATGCGTGCCTGTGGACTTTGTCCCGCATCATTGAGTAGTAGATATGCGGGTCTCGGTAGCGTCTGCTCGTAGAGCTTCTTGCCAGGCTTGCCCCCCTCATCGCCATAGATAGCGAGGGTCACGGGCGTCCACTTTTGCATAGCTCCTAAGACCAGTACGGAGCCTAGGTACTGCACGGAAGTGTCTATGTCGTAGCGCACAGCGATGCCCTCGACAGCTGCATCGAGGGTGCTAATGGCTACACTATCACGCATCAGACTGTAGAGCTGATGCGAGAGACGTACGGAGGGCATCGTGGCAAAAGGATCTAGCCCCTCCAAGGTGGTCTGATCACTCGTCGGTGCGAGGTGAGGCTTCAGGCATGCTTCATCAGCGTAACCCGTGAAGACTTCGCTCAGAGCGTAGTAATAGTCGTTGTAGGGCGTGTCACAATAAGAGCTGCCACCAGTGAGCGCCCCGATGAGGTGATGGTTCTTGTCAAAAAGCCCTGACCCCGATGAGCCTCCTGCTGTCGTCCCGACGTCCCACTTCTTAATGTGTAGGTGCGAATTGATCCATTGGACTGGCACCGAGACCATATCGTAGCTCTCTATGGGGGGCTTTTCGTCAGCTCTATTGTAGCGTCTCACGGAGGCTTGCGGATGGTGAATGCCGATGACTGGTGCGGGGAAGTCGCGCTCAGCATTCCACCCCGCTAAGTAGGGTCGGTAGCTCTGAGGGATAGGGCACTGCCCCTGTGGTACATCTGGTCTAACGCCTGTGATGCGGAGCAGACACATGTCGTGCTCTTCATTATAAGCGACCAGCTCGGCTCCCGCTAGCGTTTGCTCCTCGATGCCATTGATGAGCGGATCGCCCGTGGGACTAAAGTAGTTGAAGTAAAAGACCGACTGCTCTGCACTCTGACGTACATAGTCGAGGTCTCTGCAATTATAGCTATTATTGAGACAGTGGGCTGCTGTCAAGACGAGCGGATCTCCATCTAGGCGGCTATTGTTGATCAGCGTACCTGACGAGAAGAAGCGCCCTCGCACGACTAGCAGGAGTTCGCTACGAGCGATGCGCTCCACCTCGGGGTGCCGCATCGTAGCCTCGGCGCAGTCAAGCCCCTTGACGACAAACCAGGGAGAGCCGGGGCCTTTATGCCCTCCGACTGTAGGCGGTAGCTCCTCCCCTACGGCTGTGAGCAGTGCGGTCGTAATGGACGACAGTCGCCACGGGAGATTACTGCGCTTACCACTGGCGGGATAGTAGTAGACTATGAGTCGCTCGCCATACAGTGGAGCAGTGGTAAGGCTATGAGACGAGACATTGTTTGTCTCGGTAAAAGCGCCTCGCACCTCACCCTCCTCATTTGCAATGACAAGCATATCGCCGTGGCTCAGCTGGTACTGATCAAAGTAAAGGGTGTTCCAGCCCGCCTCCTCAAGCTGCAAGATCCCCTGCCAAGCTCGCTCGCCCGAAGCGGTCGTGATCCAGTCGCCCCACAGCTGGCTCTCGGGCAGCTGACGATACTCTATCGCAGGTAGCTCGAGGAGTCGCAGGCTCGATGACGCCAGCTCCTCCTGCTGTCGTAGTGTGCTAGCAGGCTCCGTGCGAGAGGTAGCTTGTAGCTGGTAAGCCCCTGAGGCGTGACGTAGCGTAGTATGGCGCTCCCCCAGGTCCGTCACGATGGTCGTGGGGAGAGGCGTCGAGAGCTGCGCCATCGCAGGCAGAGCCACTAGGAGCGCAACGAGAGAGAGAGATGCGCACCTGCCGTAAGAGAGCAGCCTAGCGCAGGAAGGAGTCTTAAACCAACGCAAAGCTACCGTCACTAGAGCCGTATCGAGTCTATTCATAGGGATAGTCCGAAAGATATTCTCTCAAAGGTACGAATAAACTCGAACAGCAGAAAAACCGCTCCCCACACTTCTTACGCAGAGTTTTTCACCATACAGCGCCGAATCCTATTCACTTATACCTAGCTTCACGAGAGGAATTATGAAATGATTGCTGGTCACGGACCGTGGCATTTGAATTATGGAGATGGTGTCCTACAGCTAGACTGACCAACCCTATGAATACAAAAAGAGAGAGGAAGCATCTATACAGACCTACCCTCTCTCTTTGTATTGATGAGGAGACTAGTGACGATACATTAGTCTCGTATGGTGACTATCTCATCGCCGCATTACGCTTCCTTGCCGAGGAGTATCTCGAGGCACTTGGCAGCTGAGTAGGCGACAGGTGTACCTGGGCCAAAGATAGCTGCGACACCTGCCTTGTAGAGGAAGTCGTAGTCCTGAGCTGGGATGACACCACCAGCGGTGACGATGATGTCGGGACGTCCGAGCTTGCGTAGCTCCTCGATGACCTGTGGGATGAGCGTCTTGTGCCCTGCTGCCAGTGAGCTGACACCTAGGATATTGACGTCGTTCTCGACAGCCTGACGAGCACTCTCCTCAGGGGTCTGAAAGAGAGGACCCATATCGACATCAAAGCCGCAGTCGGCATAGCCAGTAGCTACTACCTTGGCACCACGGTCGTGACCGTCTTGTCCCATCTTGGCAATCATAATACGAGGCTGACGCCCCTCACGCTGTGCAAATTCTGCGGCAAGCTGCTTGGCATACTCCAGCTGCTTGTCCTGTCCTGACTCTTTTGAATACACGCCACTGATCGTTCTAATTACTGCACTATATCTTCCGACGACCGCCTCGCAAGCGTCGGATATTTCGCCTAGCGAGGCACGCAGACCTGCTGCCTTGACCGCTAGCTCGAGGAGGTTGCCCTGCTTGGTACGTACGCACTCGGTGATCTCCTTGAGAGCAGCCTGTACAGCCTGCTCGTCGCGATGAGCGCGTAGGTCCTCTAGACGAGCCACCTGGCTCTGACGTACGGAGGTATTGTCGATCTCTAGGATCTCGATCGGATCCTCGTGATCTAGGCGGTACTTATTGATACCGATGATCACCTGCTGGTTCGAGTCGATACGAGCCTGCGTACGTGCAGCTGCCTCCTCGATACGCATCTTGGGAAGGCCTGTCTCGATAGCCTTGGCCATACCACCGATCTTCTCGACCTCTTGGATATGCTCCCAAGCTCTGTGAGCGATCTCGTCCGTGAGGGTCTCTATATAATAAGAGCCACCCCATGGATCGATAGAGCGACAGACCTGCGTCTCCTTCTGGATGTAGATCTGCGTATTACGAGCGATACGTGCTGAGAAGTCGGTCGGCAAGGCGATCGCCTCATCGAGTGCATTGGTGTGTAGCGACTGCGTGTGACCGAGGGCTGCTGCCATAGCTTCGATACAGGTACGCCCTACGTTGTTGTAGGGATCCTGCTCGGTGAGTGACCATCCAGAGGTCTGGCAGTGCGTACGGAGCATGAGCGACTTAGGATTTTCAGCGCCAAAGCTCTTGACCACCTTAGCCCAGAGCATACGTGCAGCACGCATCTTGGCGATCTCCATAAAGTGGTTGACGCCGATACCCCAGAAGAAGGAGAGACGTGGCGCAAACTTATCCACAGGGATGCCTGCGTTGATACCAGCACGAAGGTACTCGATACCGTCGGCGATGGTAAAGGCGATCTCGATGTCGGCCGTAGCACCAGCCTCCTGCATATGGTAGCCGGAGATGGAGATGGAGTTGAACTTAGGCATCTTCTGCGAGGTGTACTCAAAGATGTCAGCGATGATCTTCATCGAGAATTCAGGCGGATAGATGTAGGTGTTGCGCACCATAAACTCCTTGAGGATATCGTTCTGAATGGTGCCAGCCATCTCCTCGAGCTTAGCGCCCTGCTCTAGTCCTGCATTGATGTAGAAAGCGAGGATCGGCAGTACGGCTCCATTCATCGTCATGGAGACAGACATCTTGGCTAGGGGGATACCGTCGAAGAGTACCTTCATATCCTCCAGCGAGCAGATAGAGACACCCGCCTTACCCACATCGCCCACGACACGTGGGTGGTCAGCATCGTAACCACGGTGTGTCGGGAGGTCGAAAGCGACTGATAGACCCTTCTGACCACTCGCTAGGTTACGACGGTAGAAGGCGTTACTCTCCTCAGCCGTTGAGAAGCCAGCGTACTGACGTATCGTCCACGGACGGAACGGGTACATCAAGCTATACGGACCACGGAGGAAGGGGGGCAGACCTGACACGTAGTCGAGGTGCTCTAGCTCCTCTATATCGTCAGCCGTGTAGACCGGCTTGACTTTGATCTGCTCTGGCGTAGTCCAGTTCGCCTCTAGAGCATGCTCCTTGCCCCACTTAGCGGCATCGGTGCGTCCAAACTGAGAGTGACTCAGGTCAATCTCTTTATATAATGGCTTTGTCATTTGTGTGTGTTTCTTAGAGGGTTACTACGCTAGTCCAAAGAGCTCGTTGAAGTGCTGCAGAGTCTCCAACACGTTACTACGGACATGGATAAAGTGCTCGATGCCGAGAGCCTGCAGCTGCTCCGTGCAGGCGGGATTGCCCGCTACGACAAACTGCGCTCTGCCGTCAAGCAGACGATACGCCTCAGGAGCGTAAGTCTCATACTCATCGTCACTAGAGCAGAGCACCACGATGTCTGCCTTAGCAGCGACAGCTGCGTCGATACCCTCTTGGACTGTCTCAAAGCCGAGGTTGTCGACGAGCTTGTAGCCAGCACAGCCGAAGAAGTTGCCCGAGAACTGTGAGCGAGCGAGTCTCATCGCTAGATTGCCGATCGTCAGCATGAAGACGACAGGCTGCTTGCCACGCTCTGTCGTCAAGCGTAGCTCCTCAAACTGATTAGCGCCACGGTCGAAGTTGAGGGGCTGTAGTCCCTCCTGCTGCTTTTCTCCAGCAGAGCAACCGCACCCCGTCGTGATGACTGCGGGTGTCGCGAGCTTTTCGTGAGCTGTCTCTGTGAAGTTCGGGAACTCGTTGGTACCCAGTAGGGTCTCCTTGCGCTTGGCGACCGCTGTATGACGCTCTGTATTGGTCTCCTGGAGGTCACGCTGTAGTGCTCCCGTGGTGACAAAGCTTTCGAAGCCACCCTCGCTAGCGCTGATCTCACCAAAGAGCTGCCAAGCTTGCTCGGCAATCACATTGGTCAGCGTCTCTATGTAGTACGAACCAGCAGCGGGGTCGACAACCTTGTCGAAGTGACTCTCCTCGCTCAGGAGGAGCTGCTGATTGCGTGCGATACGCTCGGAGAAGTCGGAACTCTCCTCGTAAGCAATGTTGAAGGGTAGGACCGTGATCGAGTCGACACCGCCCAGCGCTGCTGACATCGTCTCCGTCTGCGAGCGGAGCAGGTTGACATAGGCGTCATAGATGGTCATATTCCACTGCGAGGTGGTAGCGTGCTGGCAAATCTTAGCGGCATCGCCCTTGTACTGGTCACCATGTGCACCGATGATCTCGGCCCATAGCCAGCGTGCAGCACGGAACTTGGCCATCTCCATAAAGTAGCTTGAGCTGATGCCGAAGTGGAACTTGATCCTCCGAGCGATCTCCTCGACCTCGTGACCACGAGCCACCATCTGGTCGAGCACCTCCGCACCCCACGCGAGTGCATAGGCGAGCTCCTTCACGATGCCTGCGCCAGCGTTGCTCAGCATCGAGGCCTCTACGATGTAAAGGCGCATCTGTGGGATAGGCTTGGCAATGTTGTAGAGCTGCTCTAGCGTGTCGTAGCGCTTGTCATCGACGACACCCTTCATAAGCTCTCGCTTGAAGGGATTGTACTCGATAGCACCTCTTACGGCAGCACCGTCGATCTGATGCTGCTGCACGTAGGCGACAAAGAGCTCTGCCAGCTTGACAGTACAAGATACACAGGTCGAGAGATTGATCTCTACAGCCGTCAGATCTATTCCCTTGAAGAGTGTCTCTAGGGTTTCGGCAGAGAGGATAGTCTTAGAGATGTTGAATCCGAGGGAAGTGACTCCCTTGTTGAGTATATCTAGCGCCTTAGCGTTCGCCTCGGCGGGATCCTTAACCTTAATGTCTTGGCGTACGAGCCACTCATTGTTTAGCTTCGTCGATCGCACGTAGGGGTATTCACCAGGTAGTGCTAGACGTGAGGCATATTGAGCGATGTCTTCGCGTCTGTACATAGGCTGTAGGTTAAAGCCTTCAGGCGTACGCCATACGAGCCGCTTGTCAAAGGAGGCACCCTTGAGATCGACTGTGACTTTCTCCAGCCACTGCTCTTTGCTTACGGGGGGGAAGTCCCCAAAGAGCCGTTCTCTTTTATTTGCCATATCGTATATGTGTGTGTTGTGTGAATTGATTACGCAAAGGTGCAACAATGAGGACTCTCTCCTATCGAATAGGAGCTAGTCGACTATGTTGCTACCCGCAAAGATAACTATTTCTATTCAATAGAGCGTCACCCTTTAATTGCATATCCACCACAACTCGGGGAGCTCGCTGAAACGAATACCCCTATGTAGGGACTTGCGAAGTCGAGGCTTATATACTAGACCTTGGGGTTTAGCTCCAGTGTCTCTTTGATGGTTTTGTCAAATGCTCCCTCATTACCCTTATTGTACAGAGGCATACCCCATACGACATACTCTCGACCACGCTGTGAGAAGGTCACCTCTGCGACATCGTGTAGACGCTCGAGCATTGTCCCCTTCCACTTATCCTTGAGCAGGAGGTGGTCTCCCTTGGGCTCGATGAAGATTTGATAGATGCACTCCTTGTCAGTACCACTCTTTCGCTTCATAAAGAGTAGGTAGTCTGGCTCGAAGGCTTGACCTGTTTCAAACTTATAGAGCTTCAGATCTCGCTCATTGCGGACTAGATAGATATCCTCATATTGCTCCGCTAGGGTGGGATATATGCTATCGATATACTTCACTAGGGCTTTCTCCTCGCTTGTGCCGATGCAACTATCATACACGTGCCATGGACGTACAGAGAGATCTAGATCTATCGGCTTACCTAGCTCCTTATCTCCTCCATCTAGACTGATTTTGAGATCGTGATCCTTAAAGACCTCTTTGAAGGCAATGGGCTTAAACTCTTTACTCCCCTCGTACTCCTCCTCATCAAGATTGAGCACAGGAGCCAACTGCTTGAGTGCATCAATAGCTACCATAAGCTTGTCCTGCTGGGAGAGAGCGGATAGAGCGGAGGCGTTTCCTACCACACAGATAGTGACCTGTGGTAGATAGTTCGCTTGCTCGATGAAGTCTCTGAGAGAGGTCAGCTCGGGATAGATACGTCGTAGGATATCAAAGGAGTACTCAGCAAAGTGATACAGCGCACTCCGAGTCACACCATACCCCAGCTCTCGAAAGCTGGTCTGAAAGCTCTGCTCCCCGCCCTTGTGAGACACGCCCGTCGGGTCCTCTGCTAGGATGAGTTGACTCTGCATAGCCCCCGTATATCGTGTCACCGTGATAACCCTAGAGGGGATTGCCTTAGTAAGGTTATCTCCAAAGAGGTGATTACCACTCCGCACTCTCCGAGCATTCTTAAAGACTAGCCCATTGCGGTATAAGTCACTCTCCTTAAACTCTGCCTTCAGGCGCACAGGCACCTCCTTCTCTTGGCTTGCTATGATACCACTCTCGATGAGTGCCACCTTTAGCTCCTGTATGTATCGAGGGTTGTGTGCACTGTGGTAGTGTAGCTTCTCTACGATGCGGAGCGGATTAGCTATATCGCTATCATACTTACGCTGTCCTCGAGGCAGTCCCTCCTCGGGAGCTGCAAAGGGCATATAGCGAGCTCCACGCCCTATGAGCTGTGCTTCGCTCACGGTTGTCTTGCCTGGCACACCCTTATTATGGTCTCGTGTATCATAGAGGCGTACGATATCGTAGAGGTTGAGTACGTCCCAGCCCTCCTTGAGCATATCCACGGCAAAGACTGCTCGGATCTCATTGTCGCTATCCTCGAGCGTATTGAGGAGTCGCTGCTTCTCCTCACTATCATTGCTCCCGTCGATGAGGATTAGCTTCTCTGGGCTAAAGTCCTCTCGTAGCTCACCGATTAAGTTCTCCAGCGTGATACCCTGCTGGTCAAAGTAGGCAAAGGCACTCGCCACGTCGCCCTTAGCTCCACGCCGTATCTCCTCCAGCTGAGTGGGGCGGAGCTTATCTAAGGTCTCGATAAACTGCTCGTAGATCTCCCTATTTGCCTTCTTAGTCTTAGACTTCAGGAAGACGACAGGCTTGATCGGCTGGCGGATCGAGTCAAAGAGCTTACGCTTGTATTGGCTCAGTACCAACGCCTGCAGGATACGATCCATCTCGCTCAGATCACGCTGCACCACCTCTATATCCTTAGAGTAGCCATCCTCTCTAAACGTCCGGAGCGTATACTCATAGAGTAGCTTGTCCTGATACTTCTCCCTGACATACTCATTGTCGAGAGGCATCGTAGCGGTAAACTCTAAGAGGATGCTATCCGATGAGCCGTGTATCCGCTCGACCGTCTTCTCCCAGCTTGTACTCTCTTCTGTCTCCGCATCGGAGGGCATTGTAGGTCCTAGCGACACGGTCGGTATCCTCGTCTTGGCTCCACGCTTCGTGTCGGCATTGATATGATGCGCTTCGTCAGCAATCATCACCAGCTTAAGCCCCTCAAAGTCTTCATAGGTGGGAGCATTCTCCTTAGGCGTATTGAGATCCGAGTGTAGCTGAGCGAGCGTCGAGAAGCAGATATTGATACTGTCGGGGTCGACACTCTGGAAGTTTTGCACCTCTCGGATATGGATCTGCCGCTCACCCATCTGGATAGGGGTGTTAAAGAGGTGCTTGCTGGCACCCTCTGCGAGGAAGTTGATCTTACTCTTAGCTATGATAGGCTTCTGATCGACGAAAAAGAGCACATTGCGATAGCCCCGCTCGTAGAGCATCAGGAGTAGACCCGCCATGATAAGCGTCTTGCCACTACCCGTAGCCATATGAAAGAGGAAGTGTCTCCGTCCTCTCAATCTCTGACGAAAGTCCTCGTGCCATAGAGCCATAAAGTAGCGCAGGCAATCCTCCTGATAGGGGCGCAACTGGAGCGTGGGGGTAAGTGCCGTCGCAAAGTAATCGGGGAGGGGAAGACGCTCGATAGTCCTATTCCCCAGCTCTTCTTTGATCTCTTGATGTAGCGTCATCTCTCTTCTTGTTCTTTAGTGCGTGCTATCACAGCCTCCTCTAGCTGCTTCAATTCCTCCGCCTCTCGCTCCTCCTCCTCACGCAGGCTCTCTAACTTACGACGCCGGTCAAACTGCGCATAGACCTTGCGGACCTCTTGCTCCATCTGCTTGTGTGATACAGTTCCCTTGCCTAGTAGGAGATCCTTACCTTGGAACTGCAGTAGCGCATCTACATTACTGCGCCAGTAGTCGAGTGTGAGGTCTCTCCGCTCCTTGACTCGTAGCTCTGCTGAGTCGAGGAAGAGTGTCGTCAGTCTATTGAGCTGATTAATCTCCTCTTGGAGCAGATAGTTCTTAGCTATCAGTATATCTTGCTTACGGACCACACTTCCCTGCCAAGAGGTCAACGCCATATTAGGCTTGCTAGCATCGGCTCGTGAGAGTATTAGCTCAGCAGCTGTCTGATGCGTCACGGCATAGATCAGCTTGTTCTGTATCTCAGCAAAGAACATCTGTGTCGCCTTGTCGCTAGCGTCGTAATCACTGCTGAGTGACAGTAGATCTCGCACCTTTTGGTAGAAACGCTTTTCGCTCGCACGGATCTCTCGGATGCGCTCCAAGAGTTCGTCAAAGTAGTCGGGCCGACCATCAGGATTCTTCAGTCGCTCGTCATCGATGACAAACCCCTTGACCATATACTCCCTCAGATTGCGTGTCGCCCACTGTCTAAACTGAGTGCCACGTCTACTACGCACTCTAAAGCCTATCGCTAGGATCATCTCTAGGGAGTAAAAGGTCACATTGTACTGCTTGCCATCTGAGGCAGTTGTCAAATAATCTTTGACAACTGAATGCGCATTCAGCTCTCTATCGCTCAAGATATTAGCTATATGGTAGCTGATTGTTTGCTTGGAGGTGTCAAAAAGCTCCGCCAGCTGACTTTGGTTGAGCCATACGCTCCCATCTTGGGCATAGAGGGTGACCTTGCTACGCCCATCATCGCTATTGTATATGATAATACGCTGCTCGTCCATATCGGCTATAGTCTTACGGCTCGTGGTAGAAGGTGTGGGTCAGGCGGCGATCCTCTGCGCAGAGGTTACTGTACTCGCTACTTTCCAGCTCCGAGAGGGGGACGTAGAGGAGATTCTTGTCAAGTACATCTATGAGGAAGTGGCGCAATCCCTCTAACGACAGATCTGTCAGCTCCTTGGCTAGCGTGCTGTAGTCTCGAGGATCTACCTTGTAGCTCAGGAAGGCTCGCTGCTGCATCTCCTCCCAGAGGTCTAGTAGCTTCTCCTCAGTCTCAGCTCGCTGTATCTTATCTATGTAAGCTTGATTAGCGCTCGCTAGCTCACAGTAGACGAAGTCTCCTCCCCCCTGCCAGTCGACACTCTTAGAGATACCGCCCTGCTCCCCAGCGATCACCTTACGCAGCCGCTCCACAGCTATATCCTCGATGTAGTCCATCTGCTCCACACCGATATACTGCCGTCCCATCTTGTGCGCCACAGCTGCTGTCGTACCACTCCCTAGATGATAATCCAAGACTATGTCGCCCTCGGAAGTGGTCATTGATATGAGCTGGTGAATTAGTCTCTCTGGCTTTTTCCCATTCGCAAACCGCATACTCCCCTCCTTGCTTACATTTCCCATATCAAGATAGAAGCCTTCCCACCAGTCTCCTCTAATCTTGCGAAGCCCCTCGGGATTCTTATAACTATCTGTTACCCCCCAAGAGTCGGACAACCTAAGCAACTGTCGTATCCGACCTGCTCCATTGAGCGTTAGCAAATACTCTTTGTCATCTCTTATATAGGTCTTATACTCTCCTTCTTTTAGCTCTTCAGATATATCAAATCCCGTCACTTTGTCCGTACACACAATCTCTGCAAACTCTTCACTCTTTTGATAGGCTTCTGCTAGGGAGAGAGCCTTTTTATTCGCTAGGTCTTTAGGGAATCTATAATCGTAGAGTTCTGTCAGTGGGTATATGACACCATCTTTTATATACAAGCTATAGTGTTCATCGTAGGTAAGTCTTATGTCATATAATGGATGCTTTGCTATGTCTTGGTGTCCATCTTTGCTATACACATGTATGTACTCTCCATTTTTAACAATATTGCCATTTTGAGCAGATCGGACTTTCATCCCTTGAGTTGTTGACATTTGGCAATGTATCGTAGTTACAAAATTCTCTCGTCTAAACAGCTCATCCATCATCACCTTGAGGTAGGCTTGCTCGTTGTCGTCGCATTGGACGAAAATCACGCCATCGGGAGTGAGGAGGTCACGAGCCACGGTGAGGCGATTCTTCATAAAGGTGAGCCAAGTGGAGTGGTTGAAGGAGTCGTTGTACCCAAAGCTATCGTTGCCTGTATTGTAGGGCGGGTCGATGTAGATGAGCTTGATGCGCCCTCGGTAACGCTCGCAGAGGGAGTAGAGGGCGAGGAGGTTATTGCCCTTGATGATGAGATTGTCGTCATCACGGAGCTGGATGCCCTCCGTCTGCACCCCATCGCTGCTATATCGCTTGAAGTTGGTAAGTGCCTTAGGAGCTGTGAGCTGCGTGATCTGATCGGGTGCTAGTATCTCGCTCCAGAAGGTCTCCCGCCGCCGTGCATCATCCTTTGTTTGACCGCCCTCGAGGATACAGTCCTTGTAGGGCCAGGTGAGTACCACCTCGTGGCTGTCGGCTAGGAAGTGCTCATCGTCGGTGGTGAGTCCGATCTTATTTTTGAAGGCGGTATAGCTGTCTGCGAGGAAACGCTTATTCATCACAAACCGCTGGAAGCGCACCTTATCAAAGACCTGCACGCCCGCCACCTCGGCGAAGAAGTTGCGTCTGAGCGGATCATCGGGGTCATTGCCGAGTAGTAGCTGCAAGAGCTGAGGGCGCATAGCAAGGGCATCCTCGACGATGGCATTTTTGATGAGTACGCCATCGGCTGTACAGTAGCGTAGCTCATCACGTAGTCGCCAGCGTAGTCTCTCGAGCATATCCGCAACGTCGTATCCTAGAGTGTTGTGGGGTGCTTGTGGGTCGTTAGTTATCATAGATTGGTTGTGCTTGGCTTGTCTCCATTATCTGCCTCGGCGTAACAAGCGATCGAAACAAAGTAAGGCGATAAAGGACTCCAAAGTTAGTCAGAAATACCTGGAAATACAAGAGGGCGTGTGTACCCCTACAAGGTTTACACGCTAATTCCAATAGTGTCCTAAACGTTTTGCAGGATAAAGAGAAAAGGGTAGGTTTGTAATTGGAAATAAAACACAGCTAGTGAGAGCTGTCACAAACCACCCTTTTCAATGGCAAGTATAACACTATTCGCACAAGTAATCCGACTCATACCTCGAGAACTCATTCAACGGTTGGTCAAGAAGTAGGACCAAAGGCTATAGATCAGCGAAGCTCTTACGACGCAGGACGAAGTCGCGTCCGAGGTACTTCTCACGCACGAGAGCGTTCTCAGCGAGCTGCTCCGCCGTACCCTGAAAGAGCACCTTGCCCTCGAAGAGCAGATAGGCTCGATCGGTGATGCTGAGCGTCTCATTGACATTGTGGTCGGTGATCAGGATGCCGATGTTGCGCTGCTTGAGCTTGGCAACGATAGACTGTATATCCTGCACAGCGATCGGGTCGACACCTGCGAAGGGCTCGTCGAGCATGATAAACTTAGGATCGATGGCAAGACAGCGAGCTATCTCGACACGCCTACGCTCACCTCCCGAGAGTCTGTTACCCTGGTTGGTGCGTACCTTATGAAGACCAAACTCATCGAGCAGTGTCTCCAATCTTTCCCGTTGCTGGTCTGGTGTGAGCGGGGTCATCTCTAGCACCGCCTTGATATTGTCCTCTACCGAGAGCTTTCTAAAGACCGACGCCTCCTGCGCTAGATAGCCGATCCCAAGGCGAGCACGCTGATAGACTGGGAGCTTCGTGATGTCCTGCTCATTGAGGAATATCTTGCCCCCATTAGGAACGACCAGTCCCACCGTCATATAGAAAGTGGTCGTCTTGCCCGCACCATTAGGACCTAGTAGTCCGACGATCTCCCCTTGGCGTAGCTCGATAGAGACATCGTTGACCACGGTACGACTACGGTAACGCTTCACCAGATGCTCCGTACGCAAGAGCCCCGTCTCACCTTTGTGGCGATCAGGAGAGAGTGCCTCAGTGGTATCTATAGTGTCTGCCATAAGCTATACAAAGAGTAAGATGAGTAGCTGTGCGGAGATGATACGGACGAACATACCGAGCGGGTAAACCGTGGCATAGGCGACCGTGTGCTTGCTCCCTTTGAGTCTGTCGCCGACCACCTCCAGAGCCATCGGGTTCGCCATACTACCACACACCACCCCGCACATAGTAGCGTAGTCCCCCCGCTTGCGACGTAGCATATACCAGCCGACCAGTAGGATAGGTAGCACCGTCAGCAAGGCGCCATAGCCGAGCCACACCAAGCCCTGTGTACTGAAGAGAATATCAAAGAAGCCAGCGCCCGACGAGAGCCCCAGACAGCCCAGGTAGAGGATCAGTCCCAGCTGTCGTACCAGTAGACTGGCACTATTGGTGATGTAAGTAGTCACATGCATACGAGGGCCGAAAGCTCCCATGAGGATACCGATGATGATACCGCCACCAGCCAGCCCAAGCCGAATAGGCATACTCACGCCAGGGATATAGAAAGGTATCATACCGACGAAAACGCTGATGAAGAGACCGATGAAAAGCCCCAGCAGGTTGGGAGCATCCAAGTCCTTGATCTCGTTGCCGATCTTTGCAGCGACCGCATCGGTAGCATCTTTGGTCCCCACCACGGTCATACGGTCTCCCAGCTGCAGGTGCAAGTCGGGCGAGGTGAGGAGCTCGATACCCGCACGATCGATGCGCGTCACATTGACTCCGTAGTCATTGCGTAGGTGCAAGGCGCTGAGGCGCACGCCGTTGTACTCCTTGCGTGTGAGGACGAGTCGCCTCGATACGAGACTCTGGTCCACATTATCCCAGTCAATGTCGGAGCGGTTCCAGTCCTTTGCCACCTTCTTACCAAAGAATAGCTCCAGCCTAGGCACCTCCCGCTCGTCCGAAACGATCAGCAGGCGATCACCCTCTTGTAGTTCTGTCGAGGATTCGGGAGACAGAGCCTTGCCGTCACGCCATATACGACTGATCACAAAGGGTGTCTCAGCAACCCGTGAGACCTCCGAGATGGTTTTGCCGACCACCCCCATATTTTTCACTTCGTACTCGCTAAAGAAGGCAGCGCGCTCCTCCTCGTCAGACTGCCCCTTGTCACGTTTCTTTGCTAAGGGAGCTAGCACGTAGAGCGCTAGTATGACCCCCACCACACCAAAGGGGTAGGTGATCGCACATGCCAGTGCCATCTCCGCCAGCATGCTCTGCCCCTCGGCACCGACGCTCGGCAAGCTACTCTGCGCTGCAGCTAGTGCTGGTGTATTGGTCGTAGCACCCGATAGGATGCCGACCCACTGGCTGATGGGTAGCTCAGAGACGAAGAAGAGACCCACGACGAGCGCCAGGTCGACCACCACGATGAGGAGCGAGTCGAGATTGTCCCGTATGCCACCCTTCTTGAGTGAGGGAAAGAAAGCAGGACCCACCTGAAGACCCAGCGCATAGATAAAGAGGATCAACCCAAAGTTCATTCCAAAGTCTAGCGTCCTCGCCTCTAGCGTGATACCCCAGTAGGAGAGTAGGATGCCGACGAAGAAGACGAAGGTCACCCCCAGTGAAATACGAGCTATACGGATACGAGCCAAGAGCAACCCCACCAGAGAGACCAGTGAGATCACAATAATCGATTGAGGCACCGACGGTATGACGAAGAGTTCGTTGAGAAAAGCTCGCAGACTATCCATACGTGTAGTTAGAAGTAGAAGGTCAGCCCCCACTTAGGGGAGCCAAACAGATGGGAGCGCGCATCGCTCTGACGAGACACTCCAATAGTTACGCAAAGATACACAGAATCAGATTAACAGCGCATACGACTAACTTCGCACATTCCAGGTCAGCAACATAAGTACGCAGTTATCTATAATTGAATTGCTAACATGCACAATTTCTTTGATTTAACTTAAACTCTTCTTTGTTATCATTGAAGTTTTACTGCTCCTTTTTTCTGTTTGTGGGCAGTGTTTAGGGTAATAAGGAACTGCTTTCAACATCCGATGATATAGCCAAGAAGTTGGAAGTACTTATCAAAGAAAGAATGAAGGGAGGTATTCCGAAATACCGGAATATCTCCCTTTTGATTTACCGCTTTTTGAACTTGCCACCTTTCAGGTCACTCTCCACTATACTCTTATTGAGTTTCTCTCGGAGTTCATCGAGGAAATGGGTGCGGTTGTCATCCTTCCGAAGCTTCATATATACGTCGTAGCAAGTCTTTACTTCCTTTTGAGCTTTACTTAACACTTTCCGTAATTCCGCCACCTTGACCATTCGTGTTGTTGCTTCCTGTACTGAGGTCGTCATTGACGATTGTGTGGCGAGCCTTCGAAACGTTCTGTTTCATCTGACCGAAGTTGTAGGTTAGGTTGATGCCGACGCTGAAGTTACTGCGAGAGACTATAGTTGTCACGTTATTGCCTGGTCCATGCCCATGTATGTTTAGTCTCATTACAGGCGTGAAGGGGTTCTGCACGTAGGCACCTACGGTGAGGAGATCCTTGAGGAATTTCTTGCTGATGTTGACGTTGTTCCACCAGAGGTTGTAGTTGTCCATATTGAGTGCTACACCTTGCTGTACGTAGCCTCCTGAGAGGGTGGCAGACCAACTCTTGGGGAGTGTGAACATAGCCTGAAACCACAACTGGCCGCCCCAGCCTCCATTCTTCCATGCATAGATGTTCGCAGTGCTGTTGATTTTGCCAAAGGACTCGAAGGAGTGATAGCCATACATCCCTCCTCCCATGATGCGTAGCCAGAGGGTAGGCATGTAGGAACTGTAGAGTGTGAGGATGGTGCTCCAGTTGCGCCCGATATTGCCCCAAGTGAAGTGGATCAGTTTAGGATTCGAGGGGTCTGCGAAGTTGTAGACGCCTATAGCATTGTTGCATAGTTGACCGATGAGCGATGCTTGTAGCATGAATCGATTGCTAAAGGTGCTGAAGGAAAGTGTGCCCGAGTGGCGATGCTCATTCTCCAAGTTGGGATTCCCGTACTGGATCTCATAGGGACTTCCTTGATTGCGTGTCGGATTAAGTTGCATGATATTGGGACGTGCTACATTAAAGCGATATGCGAAGCCGATCTGTTGCGTTGGTGAGAAGTTGTACGAGAGATTGACCTCTGGCACCCAGTCGAGGAACTGGTTCTTGAAGTTGTCCGATGGATTGTTTGGGTAATAGATATTGTTTAGTCCATACTCCCCACGCACGCCCGTCTTGAAGCCAAAGACTCCAACATGAAGAGCATAAGAGGCATAGGCTCCGATGATCTGCTGACGGTATCGCATCGCTCCAGCTGAGGCAATCTTCTGGTCGAAGGCTCCTCCTGAGTTCCATTCGCCTTCACTTCCTACACGAAATAGGTAGGTGGGATCTGTATTGCCAAGGCGGGCGATGTACTTCACACCAGTCTCGAGGGTGTGCATCTGCCCGAAGGGGCGTACGTAGTCGATTTGTCCAGTATGTTCGTGGAGGTTGCCTCGGTTGATAGTTTGTTGCTGGAGTAGTCGCTCAGTGGGTATGAGATAGTTTATGCTCATTAGCTCATCAGCCTCTGTGGGGTTGCCAGCATAGCGGTAGGAGAGGGTGAGCAGCTCGCCCTGCAGATCGGTGGAGTGCTGGTAGTCCACCGAGGTCTCGATGGTGCTGTAGAGCGACTTGGTGGAGGAGTCGTACGTGGTGGTGCTGATGGGGGCAGCCATAGTAAGGTCCTGCGGAGCGTAGTCGTGGCTGGTAACTTTGGAGAGGGATAGGCTGTTGACCCGCATCAGGGAGAGGTTCGCCGAGAGGAGGTCGCGGGGCGAAATGTCGTACGAGGCGGATAGGTTGCCCATGTGTACCTTGGCGTTGTTGCCAGTACTGGCATCGGAATGGCTGAGCGCAACGTCGGAGGTGCGGGTGGTTAGGACGGTCTGCGTGGTGTGGGGCATGTAGTTGAAGTTGTACGAGCCGCTGAAGCCAAACTTCCCCTTCTTGCCAGTCAAGGATAGGCTACCATTGCCGCCTACCTTCTTGTTGGTGTAGTGGGTGCCTACAGTCACAGAGCCTGCCAGTCCCTCCATCTCTTCCTTGCTCTCGGTCACAATGTTCAGGATGGCACCTACTCCCTCAGCATCGTACTTCACGCCGGGATCGGTGATCACCTCGATGTTCTGCACCAGAGAGGCGGGGATGGAGCGTAGCACGGTGGAGGGGTCTTGATCCATCATCTTGGATGGCTTGCCGTTCATATAGATTTTGAAGGATGAGGAACCCTTGACCTGTATATTGTCTTGCCCATCAACGGTCACGAGTGGCACCTTGCGCAGCATATCGAGGAGGGTAGAGCTCTGAGCCGAGGGGTCGTCCTTGACGCTATAGGCTATGCGGTCTATATCCACCTTGAAGAGTGGACGGGCGGCTACGACCCGCACTTCGTCCAGCTCAGTAGTGCTCTCCTGCATCAGGATCACTACGGGCCGATCGGTGCCGTACTCTTCGGGAAGTATCGTTACCTCTTGGCACTCCATCCCGATAAAGGTGGCTACGAAGCGGTACTCGCGCCCCTCCTCTAAGGTGAAGATGAAGCGGCCAATGTGGTCGCTCACCTGGCTGAGCGTGTCGAGCTGCTCACCTCGCTGAGTGATGGCGTGGACGTTGGCAAAGGGTACTGGGCTGCGATTGGTCGCCATCAATACGGAGCCAGATACTTGTTGCATTTCTATAGATTTTTGTTGTGCAAAGGTGGTCATACTATGTGTAATCACCATTGTAGTCAGCAAAAAAAACTTAAAAACCAAATTATTCATATGCATTTATTTTTCCGCACATTCCAGTGTCAAGTGCAACACGGTTACAAATGTAGGAAAAAACTTCATAGGGAGTTTTATAGCCTTCGTGTTGCACTTACTACTGGAAATTGCGCTTTCACTTCGGGGCTGACGCATCATAATCGCTCTGTCAGGAGCAACACATGAGCGACCAGCGAGTCATAGATAAGTGCACTATATATAATAATGTGTCACCCCTGCCCTCTAATCTCTAACCTCTAATCCATATTTACATATCTTTACGGGGAAATTCGTCCGATCCCATCCTTTCTCGAATATCCACGTGGGGAATCTCAAATTGTCCTCTCCTGAAATAGTACACAGTTGGGAAGCCAACCCCAACAACTATGAAAGAAGAAAAAAGTAACCGAGGACGAAAGGGATATCCCCTAGATT
>QWCE01005295.1_pt1 | contig 21240 bp, 20 predicted proteins | sample 1972531 | NCBI WGS metagenome assembly QWCE01 (sample SAMN09866716, study PRJNA288562) | Human gut metagenome isolate term4_stool, whole genome shotgun sequencing... | reverse complement strand
CTTTCTGTCATATCATCCGGTTCTATGAAATGTTTCAGCATATGGCCTCCTATAAAAAAAGCTTTTACACAGGTAAAAGGCACAAAGAGAGACCCGTCCCTGGGGACAGGTGTATTCTGTTTTGCGACCTTTTTAGTGTCTCGCACTAAATTAAAGTATCTTCGCTACAAATAGTCTACGCCCCCGACGGCCGTTCGTCAAGGAAAAATGACGAGAGAAATAAAAAAGCCCGAAGGCACTTCATGTCCTTCGAGCAGTGTTTCACCCTTCCTCTTTACCTCCCGGCCACGGCGGTGCTTCGAGATCGGCTTTCAGTTCTTTTTTCGACTTTTCTAAATCGTAAGGCACGTTCTTCTTTCCCGGAAGCTGCCAGCTGTAGTCCAATTTATCGGTCGAGTTGCCATAAGCCCCGTCGATTAACCAAGAGGCCCCCGAGTCGTCGGCCATGGCCGCCAGAACCTTGGGCACGCCCTCTTCGATGACGAAATGGACTTTGTAGGGGTTGCACACGGAGGCGTGCTCCTTGCCGTCGTAGAAGGAAAAATCCACGAACGTGGTGACGTCGTAGGTGCCGTCGCCGTTATCGATAAATTCTTCATCCTCGAAGATCGCCTTTTCAAGGACGTATTTTCGCCCCACCACCTCACAACGATAGGAATTCATGGCCCGTTTGTCTTTTATAAACTGCTGAAGCATCTGCGCATCCTTGCTTAAATTGTCCGTGCTGAATTTCTCGTCCTGAGCGAAATCGCTAAAGTCGTTTAAAATAAAATTCCGCGCCGTCTTTAAGCAGGGCTCCTTCCATTCGCTGTCATCGCTTTTCGCAAAGGAGCTGTAGGGCCCGATGCAAAAGACCGCCGCAAGGGCCACGAGCGCCAGGCCGCCGCCGAGTAGAAGTAACTTCTTCATCTTCATCCTCCTTCTGTGCTTTTTCTATGTACGGTGCCGACATTCGCTTTATAAATCATTCGACGCTTTTTTGGCTACCGCTATCTGATTTTAATATACGCCTTGTCTCCTCTCCCGCGGTTACAAAAAGATGAGTAAAAATTGATGTTTTGTCAAAGAAAAAGAGCCGAAATTTTAAAAACGAAAATAAAGGGAAAATATGCTAAAGAAAGGCTACTCGCCACAGGATGAGCAACAATTTTATACAGTGAAGGAGGATGGATTTTACTATGAAAAAGAGAGACATTTTATTTTGCCTATTTCTTCTGATCTATGCCATTTTTGGATGTAGCTATGCTTTTTTCTCGGAGTACAAATTAAATAGAATGCTCACAACAACATTCGGATTTGCCCATTTATATTCTTTTTTTACCATGATATGCCTTGTAATGCTCCTTTTTTCATTATTAGCAGTGGCAATTACCTTGTTAAAGAATGGATTTAAATTGAAATTTGATACGCCAAATTCAATTTTAATTTCATCTATGGTTTTTTCAATGCTTTTTATTTTCGGAGGAACTGGCACAGATAAACTAGTCGAGACAAGCCGTGATGGTCAGACAATTAGACTCGTTGAATGGAATGTAGCTGACAATATAAACGAGGCAAACATCCGAGATATTTTCGGCGAATTTGACGCTGATATAGCTGTGTTCCCGGAACTTGGAGGATATGAAAAAGGGGATCATTCGAATAGCAGGCTCATTAATTTGTTCAAAAAAGCCGGTATTGATTTCGAAAAGTATGAAGTCTATGTTTCGGAACCGACGGAGGGCAGTATAGCTCCCGTTACAATCGTGATAAAGAGGGCATTCGGTCGCTACAATTTTTACAAGAAAACACCTATGACGAGATTTGGAACAGTCTATTTATCTCCAACTACAAAGGGAAAACCGTCCATTATAGGATTGCACACGGCACCTCCGCTTCCGGGGTTAATGGGCATTTGGAAAAATGATTTAGATTTAATTTCAGACCTTTCTAAGCATAATAAAGATTCGATTATAATTGGAGATTTCAATGCCACAATGAAGCATGGTCGTCTTAATACTATAAAAACACATGTCGATGCTTTGGAGCATGCACCAAAATTTAATTCGGGAACATGGAACATAGATATTCCATCGCCTTTTAGGACAAGAATAGATCATATTTTAATACCAAATAATAAGTATGGTGTGAAAAGCATAGAGCTTAAAGCCCATAGCAACTCAGACCATTTGTGTGTGTTTACAGAAATACAGGAGTTAACCAATTAAAATTTACGTTATGAAGCAAGCGACTTAGAATGATATCTTCGTCGCTTTTTTTATTGTTCAAATTGCAATCGAAGTGCAACGGAACCCCCGGTCTAACCGGGGGTTTTCTAATGCAAAAAAGCGGCTCGAAGGAGCTGCTTTTTTTGTGGGCGAAAAAGCGCGAAAAGGATTAACGAAAAACGAAAACCGTTGTACATTATTATTACCGACGGAACCGTCGGTAACGGAAAAGGAAGGAGAGGTTATGGTCAAAAAGCGTTTACGTCCGGAGGCGCGAAAGAAAGAAATTTTAGCTGCGGCGGCAAAACTCATAACGGAGAAAGGCTATAGCCACGTCACCATGGAAGATGTTGTAGAGGCGACGGGACTCTCCAAAGGCGGCCTGTACCATTACTACAAAAGCGTCGACGACATTCTCTACGATTTAATGGTGGATGGCATTCGCTACCGGAACGACATCATCAAGGGCGCCATGGCAACCAATGACGGCCCGATCGATCCGAAATTTGTTGCGGAGAGCATCGTGGACAAAATGCTCGACGACAACCCCTATATGCCGGTGTACGTTCAGTTTTTACTCGCCAAACGTCACAATGCAAAATTGGAAAAGCTGTTTTTAAAATTAAAGGAGCAAACCCTGGAAGAATCAAACGCATTTTTATTTTCCGAAGGGGGCGTGAAGATGAATGAGGACATGCTTGATTTGCTCACGGATTTCATCAACACGATGATCCTCGGCAGCGAACTTTTAGATGCACGGGAAAATTTTAAAAAGCATCGCCAACTTCTTCTCGCCGCCACCCAACACATACTTAAATCGACAGTCTAAGTCGGTTTAAGTTTTTTTACAAGATGTCGTGATAATTATTATCACGAGAAAGGAGGTCTTATGGCCATTTACAAAAAAATATTCGCGTATGTACCCGAGGCGAAGGGTTACGGTTACTTATCTCTGCTCTTATCCGTTGCAAGCGCCGCAGGTCTCGTGGCGGGCTATTATTTCGTCTATTGCGTTATGGTGGCGTTGATTCAAGAAGGCAACGTCGCCCACGCCATGGCGCTCTCTATTCGCACCATGATGACCTTGACAGCGGGCAGCTTGCTTTATTTTGCTTCGGGCATCGCATCCCATAAATTAGGATTTCACGTGGAAACCAATCTTCGCAAAAAAGGCATCGACGGCGTGACAAAAGCCAGCTTCCGCTTTTTCGATCTCAATCCCAGCGGCGTCGTTCGCAAAACTATCGACGACAACGCCGGGTTAACTCACCAATCGGTGGCACACATGATTCCCGATTTAGGGCAAGCCTTCGTCGTACCCATTCTAAGTTTGATCTTAGGTTTTTACGTGAGCATTCGTTTGGGCATCGTCCTCGTCGTCCTTATCGTCATCGGCGGTTTGCTCTTTAAATCCATGATGGGCGGGGAAACGAAATTTATGCAAATTTACCAAGACGCCTTAAAGCGCATGAGTGCCGAAACGGTGGAATACATTCGGGGCATTCAAGTTGTCAAAATTTTCGGCGCCGACGTTCAATCCTTTAAAGCACTTCACGACGCCATTCACGATTACGCAAAATACGCCTATGCTTATTCCAAATCCTGCAAATTGCCTTACACGGCGATTCAATGGCTCTTAATCGGCGTCACCGCCATCGTTATGGTTCCCCTGTCATTCTACTTACACCGCGTAGGCGATATGCGTTCTTTCTACGTGGAACTGATCATGCTCCTCTTTATTTCGGGGGTCACCTTTTCATCCCTCATGCGGATCATGTATTCCAGCATGTATATTTTTAACGCCAACTACGCCCTCTCCAATTTAGAAAAAATGTACGACGACATGTTGAAAGACAAAATCGCCTTCGGAACGAAGGAAACTTTTGACGGAGAGGATATCGTCTTTTCCCACGTGGACTTCGGCTACGGAGATAAACCCGTCTTTAAGGATTTCAACCTGAACCTGGACGGGGGCAAAACCTACGCTCTTATCGGCGCGTCGGGATCGGGGAAATCCACCCTCGCCAAATTGCTTTCCGGATTTTATAAAATCGACGGCGGCGACATTTTAATCGGCGGAACACCTTTATCTGAATATTCGGAAAAAGCCGTGGCGGAAAACATCGCCTTTATTTTCCAAGATCCGAAACTCTTTAACGGCTCCATTTTCGACAACATCGCCGTCGCCAAAAAAGGCGCCACGGAAGACGAAGTGTTGAAGGCGCTGAAAGACGCCGCCTCCATGGATATTATCGAAAATCTTCCCAACGGCATGCACACTTTAATCGGCGCCAAAGGCGTGTACCTTTCCGGTGGAGAAAAACAACGAATCGCCATTGCCCGCGCCATGTTGAAAGATGCGAAAATCGTCGTGATGGACGAAGCCAGCGCCGCCATTGACGCCGACAACGAGTACAAATTGCAGGCATCTTTTAAAAAGCTTATGGAGGGCAAAACCGTTATTATGATCGCCCACCGCTTGACGAGCGTGCGAAACGTAGATGAAATCCTCGTCATGGAAAAGGGGAAAGTAGTCGAGCGGGGAAGCCACGACGTGCTGATGGCAAAAGACGGCTACTACAAGCGGGAACTTTTGCGGTATAACACGGCCAATGATTGGAGGATCAACGATGAAAGAGCACTTTAAAAAGAAATTCCATGTAACCGAAGAAGGTGCACAGGGATTGGTGCGTGCCGTGTGGGCGAGCTTTATCGTCAACGTCATCGCCATGTTTCCCGTCATGATTCTTATGCTGCTGGGTCAGCAGATTTTAGAGGGCACATTCCATTCGCAAACACTTTATTTTGCTTTATCTCTCGGCATTTGCGTGATCTTATTTATTGCCCTTCTCGTCGAATACGAGCGTATGTATAACGCTACCTACAAAGAATCGGCGAACTTGCGAGAAAATTTGGGGAAGACTTTGGCGAAATTGCCTCTGGCCTTTTTCTCAAAACGAAATTTAAGCGATTTGGCACAATCCATTATGTCCGATGTAGAAGCCATCGAACACGCCATGAGCCACGCTATTCCGAAAATTTACGGGCTCTACCTCTTCATTCCCATTCTCGGCGTCATGCTGTTGGAAGGGAATGTTAAGCTGGGCCTTGCGGTCATCCTTCCCATGACGCTACGCCTCTTAATCCTCGTCGCTTTTAAAGGAGAGGGCATTAAGAGTAATAAAAAATTCTACGATCAGCTGCGGGCCAATGCGGAAGATTTTCAAGAGGCCATCGAGCTGCATCAGGAAATCAGGAGCTACCATTTAACGGATGACGTTCAAAAGGATCTTTACACCAAAATGGACGAAAGCGAAAAGATCCAGATGAAGACCGAAGGCTTAGCTGTGGGCATTATGGCCCTATCGAATTTATTTTCCTTTATCAGTCTCGGGATCGTCCTTTACGTCGGCGTCGACCTTCTCGCCAAAGGGGAAGTGAGTTTACTCTATGTCGTAGGCTACGTCCTCGCCGCCATGAAGCTTAAAGATTTAATTGATCTTTCCAGCGAAACGGCTCTGGAAATTCGCCACATTACCCCTCGCGTCGAAAATATAGCCTCTATTCAAGATGCGCCCCTCCAAAAGGGAAAAGACGTGGATCTTCGTCGCGTAAGCATTGATGTAGAAGATGTTCACTTCGGCTACGGCGAAAAGAACGTGCTGGACGGCGTGAACTTCACCGCTCGCCAAGGGGACGTTACCGCCCTCGTCGGGCCCAGCGGCTGCGGTAAGAGTACCCTCTTAAAACTCATGAGCCGCCTTTACGATTACGATTCCGGCGCCATTCGCATCGACGACTACGATATTCAAAATGTTTCCACCGACTCCCTCTTTAAAAAGACATCCATCGTCTTCCAAGACGTGATGCTCTTTAATACGAGCGTCATGGAAAATATTCGCATCGGACGTTTGGATGCCACCGACGAAGAAGTAAAAGATGCGGCGCGTATGGCCAATTGCATGGATTTTATTGACGAAATGCCCGAAGGATTCCATACGGCCATCGGGGAAAACGGACAGGAACTCTCCGGCGGTCAACGGCAACGGCTTTCCATTGCCCGCGCGTTCTTAAAAGATGCGCCAATTTTAATTCTCGACGAAATTACATCCAGCTTGGATGTAGAAAATGAACGGATCATTCAACAATCCCTGAACCATTTGATTCAAAATAAGACGGTGGTCATCATTTCTCACCGCTTAAAGAGCGTGGAAAAAGCGGATAAAATCGTCGTCTTAAACAAAGGAAAAGTCGAAGGAGAAGGCAGGCACGACGAACTGCTGAAAACCTCGCCGACCTACCGAAACCTTATGGAAAAATCTGAAATGGCGGAAGCCTTTGTGTATTAGGAGGAAGTATGAAAAATGAAAAATTAAAGGTCAAAGATCTCGTTACCATCGGGATCTTTGCCGTTATCTATTGTATTGTAATGTTCGGCCTCGGAATGATGGGCATGATCCCTATTTTATTTTTAATCTATCCGACCATTCTCGGCATCGTTAGCGGCGTCATCGTCATGTTGTTTATGGCGAAAGAGCAAAAACCCTGGGCGCTTTTTATCTTCGGAATGTTGACGCCCCTCGGAATGTTTGTCATGGGACATACTTACGTGGTGCCTGTACACGCATTAGTGGTGATGTTGATCGCGGAATTTATTCGCCGAGGCGGAAATTACCGTTCCTTTAAATATAATGCCATCGCCTTTGGTATTTTTAATATGTGGATTTGCGGATCCCTTATGCAAATGCTCTTAGTAAAGGAAAAATACATGGAAATGTGTGCCATGATGGGATCGGATTATGTTCAAGCGCTTGAAAAACTTATCACCTACCCCCATATGGCCATCGTCTATGCAGGAGCTTTTATCGGCGGCATCGTCGGCGCGTGGATCGGCCGCGCCATGCTTAAAAAACACTTCATTAAGGCGGGCATTGCATAATGAATGGAACGCCAAGTGTTTCATTTAATCCAAACCCCATTACAAAATTCATTGTTACCATGCTCGTAAGCTTTACCGTATTACACCCCATTGGACTCTTTGCCTGGGGTGTGATGGTGTGGATCAGTTTGTTCTTTTGGTTGAGAGGATTTAAAAAAGAAGCATTACAAAGCTTTTTGGTTTTCGCTCTTCTTTATTTCCTGCCGAATTTTGAAGGCGCCATGGCCCTTCCCGGATTTTTAAAAATGTTTGTTGCCCTTTTAGTCGTGGTTAAAATGTTTTACTTGCCTTCTATGGCGGGGAAATACTTGATTCAAACATCTGACGTAGGCGATATTATCACCTCTATGGATACCGTCCATGTGCCACGAGCCATAGCCATCCCCGTCGCCGTCATGTTTCGCTTTTTTCCTTCCTTTAAGGAAGAGCATTATCACATTAAGCAGGCGATGAAAATACGAGGGATAACGTGGAAAAATCCTTTGCGCTACGGGGAATATGTAAGCGTTCCGTTGCTTATTTTGTCGTCGACTATTGCCGATGATATTGCCATGGCGGCGGAAACGCGGGGAATCGGCATCGAGGGAGAGAAAACGCGCTTTCGGGAAGTGAAACGCGGCGTCGTCGACATCGTGTATTTTCTCGGCGTGTTTGGTTTTGTATTGGGAGGCTGGTTATGCTTGAGATAAAACATTTATCCCTAACGTATGGTGATGCCGAAAAAAGTTTACACGACATTACATTTTCTGTGGCGAACGGCGAATGCGTCTTGCTCACGGGAAAAAGCGGATCCGGTAAATCTTCTATTTTACGTGCCATCAATGGCATCGCCCCTTCTTACGACGGGGCATCGCTCGAAGGGGAGATTCTTAATGACGGTCGAGCAGTCGAAAAAATGAGCATGGCCGATCTTTCGCAAATGATAGCCAGTGTGTTTCAAAACCCAAAGACCCATTTTTTCAATGTGGATACGACCTTGGAACTCGTATTTTATTTGGAGAACATAGGCCTTTGTCGCGAAAAAATGAAGGAGCGATTGGAGCAAATGCTCGCCCTTTTCCATATCGAGCATTTAATGGATCGTGATATTTTCAAATTATCCGGCGGCGAAAAACAAGTCTTGAGCATCGCCGCGGCCTATATAAGCGGTGCACCCATTATTCTCCTCGACGAACCGTCGTCAAATTTAGATGAAAAGGCGACCCGAACCTTACACGATATGCTTTATGTGCTAAAACGAGAAGGCATCACATTAGTGATTGCCGAACATCGGCTTTATTACCTTATGGATCTCGTAGATAGAATTTATCTTATGGAGAATGGAAGGCTGAAAACAACGTTTAATAAAAGTGCGTTTTTAGATCTGTCCGAAAAAGCGTTGTATGCCCAAGGGTTACGCTTGACACGCCCTGTAGAATTAAAGAACAAATCAGGGAATCATAACGGATCAGATCTCAAAATCCACTGTTTACAGCATTTTTTTGAGAGATCGGCCAAGGGATTTTCCGTAGAAGGTATTGGCCTTGCAAAAGGAAAGGTTTACGGCATCGTCGGAACCAATGGTTGTGGAAAATCCACGTTCCTCAGAAGCCTTCTCGGCATCGAAAAGAGCATGAAAGACGATATTGAATTTAAAGGTGCTAAGATGCCAAAGCGTAAACGGCTGGCACATTCCGCATTGGTTATGCAGGATGTAAACCATCAGCTTTTCAGCGACACCGTGGCGGGGGAAGTCGTACTCGGGCAGAAAACAATCGACGAGGAAAAGCGTGAGCAGATATTGGATCGCTTAAACCTTTTGGATAAGAAAGAGCGCCATCCCATGAGCTTGTCCGGCGGCGAAAAGCAACGGGTCGCCATTGCTTCGGTTTTATTAAGTGATCGGGAAATTATCGGCTTTGACGAGCCGACAAGTGGAATGGATTACGAAAATATGGTATGTATTTCAAAGCTTATGCGGTCCATGGCGAGAAACGGGGCGATTTTAATCGTCGTGTCCCACGATACGGAATTTTTAAATCGTACGGCTGATGAGATCATCGACATGGGTTCTTTCGGAATTCAAAAGAATTAAACTAAAAAAGCAGGTTAACCCTAGTAGAGTGACCCCTTAAAGTTGGACCCAGAAATCCAACCTTTGGGAGTCAGTGCACTTCGGACCTACTACGTCTAACTTCCACTCAGTGGAGGCTTGTTATAGGTAACTAGACACAATTTCCCGTGTCTGATTTGTCGGTTGAATTAATAGAAGGTATCGAACCGCGCAGGGGTTATTTGATTTATCTATATTATACTACGATGCCTTTTCTTATTCAAGAATGGCGGGGGCCTAAAGCACCCACTCCGCGTCGATCTTCACGTCAACGGAGCGGCTCACCAGCCGGTAAATGGGATTGACCTCTTGGGTTTTGATCAAGAGGGCGTTCAGTTCCTCTTCGTCGCCGTCGGCGTAGTAAAAGAGCTTGACGTGAATGGACTCGATGTCCGGCGGATCGTCGTAGCCCCGCACGGGAATCATGCGCAGGGGATTTTTCAAGCGGGCGTGAAGGATGCCTTCGATTTCGTCCATGACAATCCCCGCCTGTTTAAATTCTTTAATGGCGGTGTGGATCATGGATGAGAGGAGGCTCCCCAGAAAGTAACTCATGGCGGTGACGCCGTCGTATTCGTTGTCAAAGCTCATGGTGCAACCCACGGTGAGCTCTTTTCGGTCCGTGTAGAGGCGCACTTCCTTTAGGTCCTGACAGGTGCCCCGCATGCTCATTTCGAAGACGTGGGCTTCGTCGGGTTTGTCCACCCGCTTCGCCGCCGAGGATTTTATTTCGCCGGAAAAGTTACGCATAGCGCGTCCTCAAGGTTTCTTTCACCGATTCCAGCACGGCGAGTTTTTCCTCGATGTGTTCCAGCTCATTCACTGGTTTTTTCGCAAAGGTGGCGAAGCCGCAGTCGGGATTGAGCATGATCCGCTCCTTGGGCAGATAGTCCATGACCTCTTCCACCCGGGCGATGATTTTTTCCGCCGGCTCCGCTTCGTCGCTGCGGGGATTCATGACGCCGAGGCCAAGGGTGGCGTCTTTAAAAATGTCGTGGCCTTCGAAGAGAGATCCGATGCTCCCGGCGCGGTCCGTGGAAAATTCCAGGAAGTAGATGTCCGCCTTTACGGCTTCGAAGAGATCCAAGAGGGGCGTGTAGGGGCCCGTCAGGAGAATGGTTTCGTCCTTGCTCCAATTGCCCCGGCAGACGTGGAGTCCCACTTTAGATTTGCTTCGATCGACGGTCTTAAAGACCGATTGAATCAAGTGGGTGGCGAAGGCCAGCTCTTCCGTGGGATCTTTCTTTTCCGACAGGGACGCGCACATAAAGGTGCGGGTGTGGGCGGGTGAAAAGACCACTTCCGTGAGCACGGGCTCGTCGAATTGAATGATGTCCACGCCCATGGCCTGCAGCTCTTCGATCTCTTCTTTAAAGACGCGGATCACGTCTTCTCCCAAGGCTTCCTTGGAATCATAGAAGTTGTCGGAAAGGCCTTTGAGCCACATGGAGCGGGTGACCAGATAGGGCCCGGGCAGGGTGATTTTGATCTTGCGGTCCGTGAGTTTTTTCATGGCTTCCAGCTCGCCGCCGACCAGGGAGCGGCTGCGCTTGATCTTGCCTTGGCAGATGGCGTTTTTAATGCTGTTGGCCGGCACGTCTAAAATACTCAGCATGTCTTCGTAGGCTTTTTTGTCTTCGATGTAGGGAAGCATGTCGCTCATGCTCATCATCTCCACGCCGTCCAATGCGCCGGCGATAAAGGAGACGTAATTGTCTCGGCCCTGTTCTCCCGAGGTAATGTAGTCCACGTCGTAGGCCTCTTGCAGGCGCACGACTTTTTCCGTGCCCGCCGCCACCATGGCTTCGTAGCTTTCCCTGTCCAAACGCCCCTTGGACAGGTCGCGAGCGGCCTTTAAGAGAGCGTTGCCTCTGGGCATGGAGCCCATTAAGGATACTTCAAACATAAATCCTCCTTTAAAAAAAGACAGACTCAGGAGGCGGAGATTTGATTCTCTTCGCCTCCCGTCTGTCTTTATTTTACATAAATGCCCTTCTTATTCAAAGAAGTTCATGTAGTCGACGGCGTTTCTGATTTCGGTGAAATTCGTGGTGCGGCCGTCTACCCATTTCTTTAAGCCTTCCAGATCCAAGATTTCCTTGTCCCGTTTCTTGCTGTAGTCCATGGTCTTTAACACGGCGTTGAAAGCTTCGATGTCTTCGTCGGCCACGCCTTCGTGAGCGGTGAAGATGCAGTGGTCGAAGCCGTTGGTTTTGCCGATGACTTCCAATTGATTGCCGTCTACGGTGCCATCGGCGGTCCATGCTTTGTAGTTGCCTTCGATGGCAAAGCCCGCCACGTTTTCGCCGGCTTCCACGGATTTAATGGCGTCCAGTTCGCCGCCGGTGTGGTCGCCGTCTAACCCGACGCCGATGTCGTAGCGCACTTCTTCGTAGTCTTTGCCGAATTCCATGCCGTTTTCACGGAGGTATTGAATGGGAATCAGGCGGGCTTGAGGCGAGTCGATGGCGCCGAAAGCAATTTTTTTGCCGCGAACATCTTCCACGGATTGAATGCCGCTTCCTTTTTTTGCCACGAGCACCGTGTGCAGATCTCTGTCCGTGTCACGCATGAGGCCGTATTTTACTTTGCCTTCCATGCGCAGTTCCGCTTCCCGATTGGCCAAGGGAGAGTTCCAGGCGATGTCGATCTCCTTGTTCATCAAAGCCTTCACTTGGTTTCTGTAGTCGTCGAAAAAGACCGGCTCGATTAAAATATCGTGGCCTTGGTCTTCGATGAATTGGCGAATCATGTCCCAGATAACCGTGACCTTGGGATCGTAAATAACTGCGCCTACTTTTAATGTTTTCGTCATTGTCTCATCCTTTCTCAAAATAAAACGGGCGATGCATAAGCCCTCGCCCGTTTTTATACCCAATTCTTACGGAATCATTTGGCCCGTTAAGACGGAACCGATCCATTGATGGAGAATATCTACACTCGGTGCCATGACTTGACCTGCGAGGCCGTCTGCCAAGTAACGAGCGAAGTTTCTGTATTGGCTGTATGCACGGCCGCCGCCGATTAACATACCTAAGCGACCGGCATCGACGACGTTTTCGATGGCGATGACGCGGGCGGAAAGAATTTTTGCCAAGGCGTCTTCGTCGCCGTTACGTGCTGCCAATGCAGCTGCACGGCAAGCGGATACGCCGGCGTTGGCGTAGTTGTAGATCTTGGAGATGTGAAGCTTAATGGTGTCCACATTGGCCAAGGTGGAGCCGTCGGGGAACTTTCTGTCCATGGCGTGCATAATAGCTTCTCTTGCAATGGCTTCGTTTAAGCCGCTGTAGACGGCTGCGAGGCCTTGTACGAAGAGAGGTGCAACCAAGGTCAGGATTTGTTCCATGCCGCTGCCTTCGGTGCCAACGCGGTACAGTTCATCGATAGGCATGTTATCCATGTACATGGGGCAGGATACATTGCCCTTTAAGCCGATGCCGTTCCAGCGATCCATGCGGAAGGTAAGGTTCTTGGAGTCCACGGGAACGCAGAAGTTATCGGTGTCGGCGCGGCCTTCGCCTGTCTTTGCGATGACCATGTAGTAGGATGCGTATTCAGCGGAGGTGACCATGCTCTTGGAGCCATTCAGTACCCAGCCTTCGCCGTCTCTCTTGGCGGTAGTTTCGGGATAGTAGAAGTTAACGCCGGAGCCGGATTCGGAATAAGCCAAAGCCAGGATCTTGCCTTCGTTAATGACTTCGTCGATGATTTGTTTCTTTAATTCGTCTTTGGCTGCGTTTAAGATGACGTTTAATGCCACATTGTGCATCATGTAGCAGAGACCGACGGTAGCCGATTCTTTTGCCAGGGCGCGAATGATTTCAGCGTGATCGTAAATGTCGCCGCCGAGGCCGCCTTCGGATTCGGGAATGATCAGTTTTAAGAATCCTTCAGCATACAATTTTTCGAAGATGTCTTTCGGGAATTCTTTCGTTTCGTCGATTTCTCTTCCTACGGGAGCCACGTATTTTTCCGCAAACTCGCTGGCCTTTACGTAATAGTCCATTTTAACCTCTTTCTTTTTTAAGTACAGGTTCACATTCCGACGATAGGGGCCCGTAGCACGTCATTCGCCGAAGGGCGACTCCGCTTCCGAACATTTTTCGGCGCGGCTATGGAACAAATGCATACACAGCCCGTATACTCTAATTCTAACACGGGCCGTGAAAACGGTCAAATTGTAATTTTCCATGTTTGAATCGAACTATTTTATTTTTCTATAGATTAAAATTTCTTTCTCTTTGCCCTCTCTCCCTTTCCCCTTATTCCGCGGCTTCCCCTAAAAATTTCTTCCACGCCTCGGGCATGGGCGAGGTGAGGCTCATGAATTTTTTTGTCCGCGGATGAATGAAAGACAGTTCGCACACGTGGAGATGCACCTGCCCTTCGCCGCCGCCGTAAAGCTCGTCGCCTAAGACGGGATGACCGATATGGGCCATGTGGCAGCGAATTTGATGGGTGCGCCCCGTTTCCAGCTGAAGCTCCAAGAGGCTTACCTTTCCCGCGACTACAGGCCGGTAGCGGGTCAAGGCCTCTTGCCCGTCGGGGCGAACGATCCGCACCAGGGAAGCCTCGCCTACGCCTATGGGCCCATCGACGGTTCCCCCTTCTTTTACCTCGCCCTTCACCAGTGCCAGGTAGCGCTTGTTTTTCGTGTGGTCCTTCGCCAGCCACCCGTAGGCGTAGGGATTTTTCGCCACGACGACGAGGCCCGTGGTCTCCTTGTCCAGCCGCCCCAGCATGCGCACCTTCCTCTTCAGGTCGATGGACAGAAAGTAGCCGGCGATTTCATTGGCCAGGGTATGGTCGGGATACATTCTGCAGGGCATGGAGGGGATCACGCCCTTATCTATGACGAGAAGGTCCTCGTCTTCGTAAATGATCTTCTGCCTGAAAGGTGCGGGCACCAGATCCGTGGCCTCATCTTTAAAGGACACGGCGATCGCATCTCCGGCATCCAGGGACGTGGATTTAAAAATCACCTCACCCTCTCGCCGCACCAGGCCCGCGAGAAAGGCCCGCCGCAGGTGGCCGTTTGAGAAGCCGACGCTTCTTAAAAATGTATCCGCCCGCTTCACCGGCGCCTGTGTAATAAATTTCATGGCCTCTGTACTTTTCATTTTTCTCCTTTTGCTTTACCATATAAGTGAAGGACTTTTTATAAAGGAGGTGATCTGATGACCAACCCCATCATTAATATTATTTCGAATTCCAATTTCGAAAGTCGAAAAACCACCAAGCGGCTCATTCAAAAATTGAAGCAGCATCAATTTATGCCCACCACCAATCTCTCCCCCAATGCGGAGCTGACCATTACCGTCGGCGGCGACGGCGCCTTTATTAAGGCGGTGAATCGCACGAACTTTTCTTCCACGCCCATCGTGGGCATTAACACGGGCCACTTGGGCTTTTATCAGGAAATCAGTCCGGAGCAGTTGGACGCCTTTATCGACGATTATAAAAATAAAAATTACCACATCGAGGCCCTGCCCATTTTAAACGGGGAAGTGTATACCAATCAGAAGAAGTATTACATCCAGGCCATTAACGAGGTGGTCTTAAAGGCGCAGAATTCCAAGGTCATTCACATGAATGTCTTCGTCGACCGAAACCATTTGGAAAAATTTTCCGGCGACGGCATGCTTGTGGCTACGCCTTCGGGCTCCAGCGGTTACAATCTTTCCCTCGGCGGCAGCATGATCCATCCCCAAGTGGAGGCCATGGTCCTGACGCCCATGGCGGGAATCTCTTCCCAAAGCTACCGCTCCTTAAAGACGTCCCTGGTCATTCCCGGCGAGCACGTGATCTCTCTCGTCCCCGAGCGGCGCTACGCCAACAGCAATCTCATTCTCGTCGACGGCAGGGAGCACAGCTACAGCCAGCTGAAGCGGATCAACATTCGCTTCTCGAACAAGCGGATTCAAAAGCTGGTCGTCGAAAATAATTACTGGGAAAATATTAAGAGCAAATTCCTTTAAAGGAAGCCCCGCGGGGCTTTTTTTATTGCCACGAAAAAAGAGCCCGGCGGCTCTTTATTTCTCCTTCATCACATCCAACATGACGCGGTATTCCGATTCGATGATTTCGCTCCAGGCAAAGCGCTTGATTTGTTCGTAGACGGCATCGGGAAACGCTCTGTCTTCTCTCACCGCCAGCACTTGTTTTTCCAGCGCCGCCTCCAGGCCCTGAACGTAATCGTCGATTTCCAGTTTGTGGGGCTGATCCGTGTTATAAAGCTGTGGCAGCTTCACCACTTCCACTACATCGCTTGCCAAGACCTCCTCGCCTAAGAGCTCCATGAGGCCGTCGAGTTCCGATGTGACCAGGCGCATGCGGCAGGCCAAGGCTTCGATGGCGATAAGCCCCAGGCCCTCGTAATAGCTGGGCAACACGAAAATATCGCAGGTCTTCATGTGGGCGCCCAGGGCCTTTTGATCGATGACATTGTGAATCTTAAAGCCCTCTTTGTAGTGGGCGCATTCGAAGATGCGGTCTTTGCGGTCCAGGCTCTCTTCGCCGATAAGCTCCATATCCACCTCGGGATACTTCCGCTTCAAATTGGGATAGGCCTTGGCCAGCTCGTAAACCCCCTTGGCCCGGGAAAGCTTGCCGGCGTAAATAATTTTGATGCGATCGTCGTGACGCCAAATGCCCTGATCGTTAAAGACGGCTTCGTTGTAGCCGCCGCCCATGACCGTGATCTTGGATTCGTCGATGGCGAACATGCGGGCGATGGCGGCCTTGTCTTTCTTCGAAAGGGCGAAGACATGGCGCAGCTTGTCCATATTGCTCGTGTAGGCTTCCAGTAAATCCTCGTGCTTCTCTCCCTGGCGCAGATCCGTGCCGTGGCAGATGCCGATGACGGGCACGTCGTCGAAAATTTCCAGCACCATGTCCGTCAGATACCACAGATGGTGGGCGATGATGAGATCCGGCTTAAACTCCTCCTTCGCCGTTTCCAGCCGCTTGCGAAAGGCCCTTCGCCAGATTTCCACTTTCCTCGCATCCATTTGGGAGTAGACCGTGTTGTCGTAGGGCATTTCGTCGCTCATGCCGGCGATGGGAAAGGGCACATCGTCGGTGTTAAAGGCAACCGGGTATTGCTTTTGGTGAAAATCGAAATGGTAGGGCGATTGAATGCCGTAGACCAAGGCGTTTTCCACGCCCTTCTTTTCCAGTCCGTCGACCAAATTCGAATAATAGATGCCGCTTCCCGTACGTGTGGGCAGCTGCGCCAAGGTGTGTAATACTCTCATGTCCCCTCCTACTGTTTCTTGCCGTACATGGATTTGTAACGGGCGATGTTTTCGTCGTTTAAAAAGTCGTTGGCCGCGTTGATTTCCTGAAAAAGCTTCGTGGTGTCTTCCTCGGGATTCAGGTCCGGGTGATATTTTTTGGCGAGCTTTTTATAAGCCAGGCGAATTTCGTACTTGTCGGCATTCACGTCGACGCCTAAGCGGTGCACGGCGGCTTCGTATTTTTCCTTAAAGCCCCCGTCGTAGGCGCCGTAGCTTTCCTGATGATAGCCGCCGCCGAAATCGCCGTAGCTTCCCTGATTATAGCCGCCGAAATTGCCCTGATTAAAGAAGGCTTCGAACTGGCGGCGAAACATTTCTTCCTCCAAGCGGGCCCGCTCTTCCTGTTGGCGTCGGCGCTCCTCTTCGATTTTTCGCTCGTAGCGTCTTCCGTAGTCCCCCATGGTTTCATAGGTCACGTCTTTTCCCAAAAGGTAGTAGTCCGCCCGCTCGTAAAAATATTCCGTCGCCATGTACTGCAGGTACTTGAGCCGGCTTACGGCAAAGGAGCCGATGACGGGGAAGATTAAAATCAAAAGCACGATGCTCCCCCAGGGCATCCCCCCTCGAGAAGAAAAGCTCATGGGAATTAAAAAGATAAAGAAGAAGAGGCAGCCGCCGAAAAACAATACCGACAATAGCAGGCTGCGAAAGGAGCGGGACAGCTCCGTCAAAAGACTGAACAGCCCGATAAAAAATTCCAGCACGTAGTCGATGGCCGTGCCCACGTATTTAAAAAAGTTGCCGTAAAATTTATTCATGTTCCCTCCTGTGCCGTTCCATAAAAGCCAGATCCTCCAGGACCAGGTCGTTTTCGCCGGCCAAGGTTTCTAAATGGTGGGTCAGTTCGTGGTAAAGGGTCTCTTTTAATTTTTCTGTGATTTCCTCGTGGGAATAATAGCTGTACAGGGCCATAAAGGAACCGTAGTACAAGACGATGCTCTTGCCCATGGGCTCGGATTTGTAGTGGCCCATGACGTAAAGCTCCGGATAGGTTTCGTCGTGCATTTCATCTCTGGAAAAAATCACGCCGCCGTTTAAGCCGTGAAAATATTCCTGTGGCAGCTCGTCCACCAGGTCGTCTAAAATCGACGCCATTTCGTCAAATCGATCGTCCATACCCACCTCCTGAACTCTCATTATATGGGATTGAAGGCAAATTATAAAGCACAGGAAAAAATCTTCGACTTCTCTTCGCTTTTCGAAGTTTTTCCATTAAAAAAGGCGAAGCCGAAGCCTCGCCATTTGTTTACAGTTGCTTTCTCAGTTCCGGGTGTTTGTTGTGGCGTCCCACAAAGCTCAGGATGCCGACGATTAAAAGCACGCCGAGGATGAGGGGAATGTAGGGATCTTGGATGAAGCCCGCCACGATGTAGCAGACGGCGCTCACCGCCGCCACGGTTAGGGCGTAGGGCAATTGAGTGGATACGTGGATGACGTGATTGCATTGGGCCCCCGCCGAGGACATAATGGTGGTGTCGCTAATGGGCGAGCAGTGGTCGCCGCAGACGGCGCCTGCCAGGCAGGCACTGAGGCCGATAAAGAAGAGGTGTTCTTCCACGCTGAACATGCTGACCACGATGGGGATCAGAATCCCGAAGGTGCCCCAGCTGGTGCCGGTGGCAAAGGCCAAGAGGGATGCCACGATAAAGATAACCACGGGGAGGAAGAGTTGCAAACCGCCTGCCACATTGCCCATGGCATTGCCGACGAATTCGGCGCTACCTAAAAGGTCGTTGGAAATATTCTTCAGAGCTGTCGCCATGGTTAAGATCATAATGGCGGCCACCATGGAGTTAAAGCCTTCCGTCAAGCAGTTCATGGATGTGTTGAAGCTGATGACGCGGCGGATGATCAAATAGGTAATGGTAAAGAACAAAGTAATGGTGGCGCCCCAGGGAAGAGCCACGGTGGCATCGGTGTTGCCGAAGGCGCCGACGAAGTCGCCGGCAAAGCCCGATTCGGGATCGAAAAAGCCGCCGACGTAAATCAGGGCCATGACCGATGTGACGATAAGGAAGATAATGGGGATCACCAGGTCAAAGAGGCTGGCGCGATCCGACGTTTCCACGGTGTGCACTTCTTGTTCCAATGCGGAAATGTCTTCTCCCTCGAGAACCGACTCTTCGTAGCGAAGCATGGGGCCGTAATCGTCCCGTCTCCAGATCAAGACGATGACGAAGACCAGGGTCAGAAGGGAGTAAAAGTTATAGGGAATGGCGCGGACGAACATAGTGATGCCGCTCATGCCCGTGCCTTCCGCATAGCCCGATACGGCAGCCGCCCAGGAGGATATGGGGGCGATCATACAGATCGGTGCCGCCGTGGCGTCGATGATGTAGGCCAGCTTGGCGTGGGAGATCTTGAAGCGGTCGGTGACCGGTCGCATGACGCTGCCCACGGTGAGGCAGTTAAAGTAGTCGTCGATGAAAATTAAAATGCCGAGGAAGAAGGCCGCCGTTTGCGCGCCCCGTCTCGATGTAATGTGTTGGGACGCCCACTCGCCGAAGGCCTTGGTGCCGCCGCTGCGATTGATGAGGGCGACGAGCATGCCCAAAAGGACGAGGAAGAGGAAAATCCCCGCCGTGCCCGAGACGGCGTTGATGAGGCCGTCGTTAATGACGTGGTCCATGGTGGTGGTAAAGGAGCCGCCGCCGGCTAAGACCGCGCCGACGAAAATCCCCGTAAAGAGAGAGGGGAACACTTCCTTGGTGATCAAAGCCAGTGTAATGGCTACGATAGGCGGAAGAAGGGACCAGGCCGTAGCCTCGGTAGTCATGCCCGATGCCGCTACGGCAAAGCTGCCGCCGATGGCGACGATGCCGAGGATTAATGCGATGATAAGATTGCGTTGATTGTTCATAGAATCTTCCTTTCTTGTTTTTAAATCGAAAAAAGAGCCATGATACTATCATGACTCTTGTTTTTTCATACGAAAATAAAAACACAAAAGGCACGATAGCTCTCCGTTCCGTAGAACGACAGTACGCAGGATATTATCCGACGTCCCGGTGAAGGATACCTGTGGACACAAGCATCCGACCCTCGGCACCGCACCCTTTCGCGGACATCCATTGACCGGGGATTTCCGTTACTGATGTGAAGTGCGCCTCTATCATGTGGATTCGATTGTTGAATATGAGTATAGCAGACCGATATAAAATGTCAAGGAAAAGATTTAAAATTTTTATAAAACGACTAAGCTCGCTCCCATGACCATCATGCCGAAGATAAGGCCCAGAAGGGACAGGTGGGTTTCGCCGTAGGCCCGGGAGGCGGGCAAAAGCTCGTCGAAGGAGATCAGCACCATGATCCCGGAAATGGCGCCGAAGACCACACCGAACAAGGTGGGAGTCAGGAAGGGGCGAAGCAAAAGATAGGCCAGGATGGCGCCGATGGGCTCGGACACGCCGCTTAAAAAGGTGAGCCACAGGGCCCGCTTCTTGTCTTTCGTAGCGAAGTAGATGGGCGCCGCCACGCCGATGCCCTCGGGAATATTGTGCATGGCGATGGCCACGGCGATGGAGACGCCCATGGCCGGGTCCAGGAGGCTGGTCATAAAAGTGACCATTCCCTCGGGAAAGTTGTGGATCCCGATGGCCAAGGCGCTCTTCAGCCCCACTTGCTCCAGAGCCTGCTCCTTGCTCTTCTCTTCCATCATTTCCCCGTTGGTTTTTATGTCGTGGGGCTCGTCGGCTTCGGGCACCAGGTGGGAGATCAGGCCGAAGACGGCCATGGAACCGAAGAAGGATGCCAGCACCATCCATTGGGCCTTGGCGTCGGACATAGTCCTCAGAAAGTTTTCACGAGCCATGGGCATCATTTCCATAAAGGAAATAAAAATCATGACGCCGGCGGAAAAGCCCAGGGCCGCCGAGAGGAATTTTTTGTTGTCGGACTTGGATAAAAATACGATCAGCGCCCCGAGCATGGTGGCGAGACCGGCCAGGGCGGTACTTACAAATGCAACGGCGACATTGGACATGGTGCCTCCTCTATTTCTATGCCGATACCGGCGAAACAACTTAACGGTATTTCATTCTATCATACTTTTGAGGCAATAAAAAACGCCTCCCGAGGGAAGCTCAGGGAGGCGATTTTATTTAACGAAAGAGCCGGACGGCTTCGTTGGTCAGCCGTTTTAAAATCAAGGCTTGCACCACGATTTTAATGACCAGCATCAAGCCTTGGAAGGGAAGCTTTGCCGTAAACAGCGGGCCGTAGGGGCTGCCCGTCAGCATATGCACCCACACGGTGCCCAGGCAAATATTGACCACCACCGTGGCCACCACATTGGCCAGGACGATGCGCTTTAAGGTCAATTCCTTCTTGTAGTAGAAGAAGCCGTAGATCACGGCGCCTAAAAAGGCATTAAAAGTAAATCCCGGAAAATAAGGGCCCGTAGGCTTGGTAAAGAACCCGATAATGTCGGCTACGGCCGCCGCGATCCCCGAGGGGATGGGCCCTGCCACCGCCGATGCCAGGGTGACGGGAATAAAGGAAAAGCTGATCCTTTGCACATTGCCCAAATCGATTCCCAAGGTGCGGGTAAAGACGATTTGAAGCGCCACCATCACCGCCAAAAAGGCCAGTTTCTTCGTATTTAATTGTTTCATTTTTCCTCCTTAAGCTGCTTAAGAGGACAGCAGCGGATGCGACAGAAGATAGCGAGCCTCTTCACTCTTCGTTTGAGAGCAACTTCCC